>Ga0315282_10000913_pt1 | contig 57931 bp, 57 predicted proteins | sample YL17G07_20_MG_FD_203693 | JGI IMG/M metagenome (GOLD analysis project Ga0315282, IMG submission 203693) | Sediment microbial communities from Yellowstone Lake, YNP, Wyoming, USA - YL17G07_20 | ecosystem: Environmental > Aquatic > Freshwater > Lake > Sediment | place: USA: Wyoming | collected...
GCTGGGGTGCCAGGATTCGAACCTGGGAATGTCCCGTCAGCCTCCAGGCTGACGGGATGCCTTACGACTTGGCGACGCCCCAATCAACTTCTTGAATGTCCGACTACCTTTGAGGCCCTTGAGGAAACGCTCTCTGCGTACTGCTTCTGCCCTTGTTGAGAAGGTTTCATAATAAACCAATACGAGAGGCCTTCGACCGCGAGTTGCTCTGACCCTCCCTTCGTTGTGTCGTCTGATCCGGTCATTAAGATCATTCGTGTGACCAATGTAAAACTTCTTATCTCTCAAACTTGACAAGACGTACACGAAAAACATAGGAGCACGGATTTACCAGGTCTCTGAATTCGATTCTGCGCAGCTGGGGTGCCAGGATTCGAACCTGGGAATGGCGGCTCCAAAGGCCGCTGCCTTACCACTTGGCTACACCCCACTGATTTGTCGAAATCTCTGGTTGCCCTTCAGCCTCATTAGATCTCTCTCACGCCGTACCGCCTCTGCTCTCGCTGCAAATCACTCACTCTCTCGACAAAGAACATCCTCGAGATCCTTCGCGAGTCTCAGTCGAACCTGGGAATGTTCCCGTCGGCAGCGGGACCTGTCCCGACGAAGTTCGGACAGCGCACCAAGAACCACCGGAAAAAGCCGCTTCCATAAAAAACAAAGCCCAACTCGTAAAAGAATTGGGCTTAAAAAATAACCAAAAATACCATCTAAGTCAACGCAAATCTCTTCACTTCCCCCCACTCGCCCGCTCTCATCACTGAGGTTGAGGAAGGAAAAGGACGCTATTCAGGAGCAGTCTCTGAAGGCCCGTCCAGAACCTCCTAAACGCCACATTCTCGGTGAACAGCACCGCGTGGCCTCGGCCGATTCTGAAATCCAAGATATAGGCTGCATCTGCGATTTTTTCGGCTTTCTCCTTTCGAGCGTATCCGCTCACAAGGGGATTCGCCTTTGCATACCGCGCAACATTGTGGGCGGCATCGGAGAGCTCGTAGGGCGGTCCGTTCGACTTGAACACGTAGATCTCCTTGCTGTATCCGTACCCTGTTGGATCCGTCGTGTCAACGATCACCCTGAAGATTGTCCCTGGTATCCGCTCGAGCCGATCATTCTCCTCTCTCTCGAGCAACGACTGCCTCATGGTGCTGTCTTTCTTTGCCTTCTCGGCCTCTTTTTCCTCCTTGGATTTGTCCGCTTCCTTCTTCTCAGTCTTTAAGAGTTCCGGCGTGATCCCCGACTTGTTCTTCGTCAGAAACTGAGCGCCCCCTTCGATTCCGATCAGAACACCACCTGCTTGAACCCATCGTTTCAACTTGTCGACCCTCGAGCTATCGAGGACCGATTGGTAGTTGTTGCCGTCGGGGAGAAGGATCACATCGAATTTCGAGAGATCGGCACCGTCGAGCTCCGCCGCTCGAATCCCGGTGAAAGGAATCTGCAATTCTTGTTCGAAGAGAAACCAGAGTTCTCCGTAGTCCGTGGAGCTCACGGGGGGACCTGTGGCGACCGCGATCTCCGGCTTCTTGATCGGTGTGATATGGGCGGAGCCGAGGCTAATCCCTTTCTGCGTCAGCCCGGTACTCACTGCGTAGACGTCGACGCCGTCGACCGATGCGAAACGTTCGATGTCCGCATCCAGAGAATCGCTGTTCAGGCCCGCGAACATGACCACAGTGCCCGGTCCGAACCAGCGATCAGCGGTCTCGAATGATTTGCGTGCTACTGAGAGCGAGTACTTCTTCTCAAGCAATTGCCAGACGAGCCTGACAGCGTTGTTTCTCTCCCAGGGAATCAGATACGCGTAGGGACGTTTGTCGCCCACGATCTTCCCGGCAATATGAGGCGGCTCGAGAACCCTGGCTGCCGTTGCTGGCAACGGTGATGTCGTTGAATATGCCGGGAGTCCGGACGCGATCGGCAATGACCAGGCTGAAACGTCATAGAAAAACGTGTCTCTTGCCACAGTCGTAGGCTCGAGAAGCGCCCTCGCGAGCCGTCCCTCTGGCTGTTCCGTTGACACGTAGTAAGTACCCTTTGGGAAGTTCTCCTTCGAGGCCTTCGCGGTAAAGAACCGCTGTGCCTCGAACGATGTTGACTCCTGCAGTTGGTAGACTTCGATCCCCTGTTCCAGGAGGGTTGTGACAAGCTGGCCAGCACGACCCGGGTCGTCGCCCTCTCGAACAACATAAGCCTTTGTCCGTTCCTGGCCCTTGAGCGCGGTCTCCCAGAATTCATAGAAATCTTCCAAACGCTGCCTTTTGTGCTTGACGCTCGTCTCGAGTGTCGCGATTCCGGTGACGAAGTGATTTCGGGCGCGCTCGCGCAACGTCAGAATCTGACCATCAGGCCTCTTCACGGCAAGGGACGCACGAGAGCCTCCCGCTTGCTCGTAGGTCATTCCGATCGCTCCGTTGAACGTGGGCCAGGAGTCGCCGTATCCGGGGTAGAACATGTCGAATTGCTCCCCGACGAAATACGGTATGCGAAGCTTGTCAAACGCTTCTGCGTTCCCTTTCCCGAATATCAGCTCCCCCTCCTTGACCTCCGGGGGCAGCGATTCGTGAAACGGGACTGCGGCAGGGAAGAAGAAGTACGTGCTCGAGTACCCCATCTCGTGGTAGTCCACATGCACGTGCGGCATCCATTCCCGATAGAACCGCACGCGCGCGCGCGTCTCTTTCTGCGTCTGCCAGGACCAGTCACGATTGAGGTCGAAGAAGTAGTGATTCGTGCGCCCACCAGGCCACTGCTCGCTGTGTTCGACCGCGATCGGATTCGTGTTTGGACGGACACCGAGGGTCGCATTGACCCACTCAACGTACCGTTCCCGCCCATCCGGATTGACATTTGGATCGATGATGACGACGGCGTTTTCGAGAATCTCCCGCGTTCGTCCGTCGGTACCGGCGCAGAGCTGGTAGGCTGTGAGCATGGCCGCTTCCGTTGAAGAAGCTTCATTGCCGTGGACGCCATAGGAGAGGTACACGATGACTGGAAGAGTGTTGATGATCGACTCCGCATCGGACTTTGACCCCAGGGTTCTGGGATCTGTCAATTTCTTGTTTGCGGCTTTGATCTCATCCAATCTGCTCAGATTGTTCGGGGAACTGATGAGGAGTCCCTGCAATGGCCGAGACTCGTTCGTCTGGCCGTAGAAGATCCGTTTGACGCGGTCGGACGAGCTCACTAACTTGTCAATGTACATCTCAAGATTTCTGTAATCCGTGAACCGCTCGCCAATTCCGTACCCGAGCACAGATCGCGGGGTGGGGACCGTTGGATTGTACGTTCCTCCAGGGAAGAAGCTCGCCATGTCCTGAGCGAAGCTGATGCTGACTGCACACAAGATCACGAACAAATGTTTCATGATGCCTCCGGATGTCAAATTCATCTCGCGCAATTTAGGGGAAATTGGTTGAATAGCAATAACTCGAGCAAGCTCCGATGTTGCATTTCCGAGCACAATTCTGTATTTTCTTCGGCCACTAAACCTAGCCAGGAGACTTTCATGTCGCAAGCAAAGTCCGTTCCTCTCTCGAAGTATTTTGCACTTGGCAGCGAACACGTCGTTGCGCAGACGTTTTGGATCGTGACATTTGCGTTACTCACAGGCGTTGGCGCCCAGGTCGAGATCCCGCACCAGCCGGTACCGTATACGTTCCAGACATTATTCGTGCTTTTGGCGGGAGCGATGCTGGGGAGGCGAAACGGATTCCTCAGTATGGTTCTGTACTTGGTGCTCGGAAGTCTTGGCGCTCCGGTATTCGCGGGTGCCTCCTTTGGCGTTGCACGCATCCTCGGCCCGACGGGTGGGTATCTTCTTGGTTTTCCGGTGGCAGCACTTGCGGTTGCGTTCCTCGTCTCGCTGCGGCCGATGAAGGGTCTCAAGGAGAGAGACAATATGTGGAAAACTGCCGCAAGCTACGGCTGGACCTTCGGTTCGATGATCATTGGATTGATTATCATCTTTCTCCTCGGCACTCTTCAGCTCAATCTCGTCTACTTCAAGGACTGGGGCGCCTCGTTTGCGTCGGGCTTTCTGATCTTCTCCTGGTGGGATTTGCTCAAACTGTGCGCGGCAACCGGAATCTACCACCAATTTGCGCGCTGTTAGAATCGAACGAGATTTGCCATTTTCATGAAGCCGCCTCGAGCAGAGGCGGCTTTTCTATTTCTATCTCTACTCGGAAGTTGGCGGTTCGGTTAGGAACCGGGCATGAAACACGAAAGGGGCGGCCTCTCGGTCGTCCCTTCACGTTCCTGACAATTCGGACTAGAACCTCAGGTATTTTTCCCACCGCCTGAACAGCTCGGCGGTAGCCCTCAGATCGCCGGCGCAGTATTCGGCAATTTCTTGAAATCGCTTTTCCTCGTACAGCCTGCCAAGATCGAGACCCGTGATCCCATGGGATTTCGGGCTCTCGATGCCGAAGGACTTGCAGTAGAAATCGAGGCTGAACTTGCGAAACGCCCCGTAAAAGGTAAGCTGCTCGAGCAAGTCGCAGTGAACCGAGGCATCGTACCGATACGGCATAAGATTGCGCGTCGGCTTGATGTCCAACAGGGCCGAGCGCAGCATGAGGAATGGGCAATCGAAGCCGCGACCATTGAAGGTGATGAACTGGTCGAACTTCGGCACATCCTCCCAGAACTGCGTCAGAATCTCCTTCTCCTGCCCAGATTTGAAGTGAATCATTTCCCCTTCAGAGAACTTATCCACCTCTTCATCGGATCGGAACAGAACCTCACCCTTGTTCGTGTCGGGATTGAGCATGCCGATGGCGATGATCCGCGCGGTGGTAGGGTAGAGGCTGAGCTTCTGAATAGTCTGGGTCCGTTCTTCCTCTGACTCAGCGAACTTCAGCAGGTATTTCTGTTGAGTGTCGTCGAACGATTCGAAGGGGAAGCCAAGCGTTTCAATATCGATGACGACTCTGGAGGGCATAACGGATCAGGACGTGATCCGATAATTCTTCAGACCCCAATAGGTCTCGACAGCGGAGACTTTGACGATTGTGAACAGCGGGATCGCCAGGAGCATACCGATGACTCCCATCAACTCATTGCCGACCACGAGAACAAGGATCACAGTCAGAGGGTGCATATCAACGGTTTTGGCGTAACAGAGAGGCTGAACGAGGATATTGTCGATCATTTGAACCAAAAACGTAACGATGACAATCGGAATCAGCAGGCGCATGTCGCCGTACTGCGTGAGGGAGATCAAGAAAGCCGGAACCGCGCCGACCACGGGACCGAGGTAGGGAATGAGGTTCGCCGCTCCAGCTACTGAACCGAGGAGGATCGGGTAGTTAACCCCGATCACAGAGTATCCGACCATGCTGATGAGCCCGATGATCACGGAGTCGAGGATCCACCCTCGCAGGTAGCCCTTCAGGTCGCGCTGGATCTTGTTCAGGACATTGAGCGTCATCTCGAAATATTTGTTCGGCACACGTTCGATGAGCTTCTTCAAGCCCGTGTTGCCCTCGGCGAGAATGAAATAGGTCACGAACGGCACGATGGCGAGCGTGACGAGCGCAGCGAGAGAATTCTGTAGGACTGAGCCGAGTTGCTGCACCGATCCTGAAATATACGCGTGAATGCCCTTCGAAACCTCCGCCGCGCTGATGAAAGGGATGCTCTTCTCAACACCCCGAGCAGCCTCTGTGAGCTTTTCGTCAAACGGGAAGCTGCTGAGCTGACTGTAGATCGACCGCGCTCGATCGATGAGGAACGGGATGAGGTTCAGGAAGATGGAGAGGACGGCTCCGCCGATGACAAGGAACGTCGACAGGATGGCAAAGCTTCGTTTCATCCCTACTCTGAATTCCAAAAACCTCACCACCGGTGAGAGAACAAATGCAGCGAGACCGGAGGCGATCAGAGCGATCACAAGGTCGGGAAACATCGATCCGACCCAGAACGCGAGGAGAAGGAGCGCGACGATCACGGAGGCTTTCAGCAGCGGTCGGTGTGTGGTGGGTGGTTGCACGCTGACGCCTACGTGATCATAACGCGGACGGTTTTCAAGGCGACCTCAGTGGAGAATCCACGGCTGAGCAAGTAGTCCATCAGCCGTTTCTGCTGTTTCGCTGAGTTGAGCCCCGCAAATCGAGACCGGCTGATTTTCAGCTTCTTTGCAGCGAGTCGGGCTGCCGCCTCCTGTTCATCCTCTTCGGAGATATACTCCTTCAGCACCCGCTCGATGATCTGAAAGGAGATCCCTTTCTCCAGGAGTTTGCGCCTCATCATCGCTTTTCCCATCGGTTTCCCACGGAGCTTGTCGCGGACCAGCATGCGCGCGAACTCGAGATCGTTCACAAGATTGATCTCTCGAAGGTGGTGAACGACCTGCTGGGCCAGCTCGGGGGAGAAACCTTTGTGTGACAGCTTATCCACGATCTCTTTTGAGCTGCGCGGCCGGTAGGAGATGAAGTTGACCGCGATCTTCTGTGCGCGGCCGAAGGCCTCCGCGGAAGCAATCTCCTCAACCATCCGTTCATCGATGCGTTTTCCGGTGAGCAGGCCAAATTTCGTAAGGACCGCGTCGCTCACTTGAAATGCGGGAGCTTCGTCGATGAAGACAACGTAGCTATCCCCCTCCTTGCGGCTTTTCACGATCTTTGTGATCAGCACGGAAAATCCCTCTCAGGTCTTGGTTGTCTTTTTCGTGCTTGGCGGAGTGTGCTCTTGTTTTGCCGCGGGCGGCGGCGGAGCTTCTGCGGGCAGGAGTCCGAGTTTCCGTCGAACGGCGACTTCAACTTCCTTGGCGAGGGCGTCGTTCGATTGCAGGTAGGACTTCACAGCATCACGACCCTGGCCAATTCTGTCGTCCTTGTACGAGAACCAGGAACCGCTCTTTGCAATGATATTCTGCTCGACCGCCGTGTCGATCAGGTCGCCGAGCTTCGAAATCCCTTCATTATAGAGTATGTCAAAGATCGCCTCTTTGAAGGGGGGAGCGACTTTGTTCTTCACGACCCGCACACGGGTTCGGTTCCCGATGATGTTTTGCCCGTCTTTCAGCGCCTCGATCCTTCGAATGTCCAGGCGAACGGACGCGTAGAATTTGAGGGCGTTACCCCCTGTCGTCGTTTCGGGGTTTCCGAACATCACGCCGATCTTCTGACGCAGCTGGTTTGTGAACATAACGCTGGTCTTTGATTTGCTGATGGCAGCGGTGAGCTTTCGAAGCGCCTGAGACATCAGGCGAGCTTGCACGCCCATTGACGGATCGCCCATCTCGCCCTCGATCTCGGCGCGAGGAGTCAGCGCCGCGACCGAGTCAATCACGATCACGTCCAGGGCCCCGCTCCGCACCAACGTCTCGACGATCTCGAGCGCTTGTTCGCCAAACTCCGGTTGCGAGAGAAGGAGACTGTTGACGTCGAGACCGAGCTTCTTTGCATAGGCGATGTCAAGGGCGTGTTCGGTGTCGATGAAGGCAGCGACACCGCCTTGCCGCTGAGCCTCAGCAATCACCTGCAGGCAGATCGTCGTCTTGCCCGACGATTCGGGCCCAAAAATCTCCGTGACTCTGCCGCGCGGCACACCACCAATGCCCAATGCGGCGTCGAGCGAAATGGCTCCTGTCGAAATGGCGTCCACCTTGGCAATGGGACCCTCCGTCAGCTTCATGATGGCCCCTTTGCCGTGCTGCTTTTCGATTTGGTCGATTGCGATCTTCAGCGCCTGGGATCGCGCTTCTTTGTTTGTTGTCTCGGGCATGAAAGCTCCAGCTTATGGTAAGAAAGGAATTGAGTTCAAGAGAGAGTACACCGAGCCGGTTGGTCGTAGCTCGCTGCGCATGATGTGGACCTCGCCGCAGCGGGCCTGCAACGGCTCAAAAGTAACGGTTTTTAGACTCTCAGTCAAGCGATCCAGATGTCGGTTGCCTTTCACTCTGCCGAGCGTAATATGTGGATGGAAGGGACGCTCTTCTTTTGCGAAACCGAACTTCCCACACGCATCCTCGATGAGCTTCTGCAGCCTCGCGACGTGCGGATTTTCTCGTGCACCGAGCCACACCACGCGCGGTCGCGTCAAGTCAGGGAAACAGCCGAGTGAACTGTAAACGAGGTCGAAGCGCTGCGTCTCTCGAAGGGAGGCCTGGAGGTCGCTCACAAGCGAATGGAGAACCTCCAGCTCACAATTGCCGAGGAACTTCAGCGTGATATGGAATTTCTCGTTCCCATCCCATCTGACGTCTGCCTGCGATTCGATCAGTTTCGCCTGAATGGCTGCGATCTGCTGCTTGATTTCGCTTGACGTCGGAAGAGCGATGAATGCGCGAATGCGGGACATGGCCAGACGATCCTAATGGTCGATGTTCAACAGCCTTCTTCGAACAAGCTCCAGCGCTGCCTGAGAGGCCCGTTCCTTTACTCTTCTGCGGACCTCGCCGAAGTTGAATCGCAGAGCAAACGTCTTGTGCTCATCGGAGTACCCGATCCAGACCAAACCGACGGGTTTCTCCATCGTACCCCCGGAAGGTCCCGCGATCCCTGTCGTCGAGAGCCCGATGTCAGTGCCGGATTTCATCCTCACCCCGGAAGCCATTGCCTCAGACACCTCGCGGCTCACGGCGCCATGTTCCTGGATGAGTGCAAACGGGACATCGAGCTCCGCGACTTTGGATTCGTTGCTGTAGGTTATCATCCCTCGTTCGAAGTAATTGGAGCTTCCCGGCACATTCGTAATCCTGTCGGCGATCAGGCCGCCCGTGCAGGACTCCGCCACCGAGAGGGTCAGCTTCCGTTCAGTCAGAAGCTTGCCCACAACGTCCTCGAGCTCCTCTTCGTCGGCCCCGTAGATATACTTGCTCGCTCTGGCGCGAAGCTTCTCTTCGACAACCCCTATCTTCTTTTTCGCATCTTCGAGGCTTTTTGTGCGCACGGATATTCGAAGCCGCGTGCCCAGGGGACTTGGAAGGAAGGCCAGGGTAATGCCCGAATTCGGCGGAAAGATCTCGTGCACGTCCCCGATCTGCCCGGCCAGGAACGACTCCCCGATCCCTGTGGTCTTGAGCGTGCGATGCTGGATCACCGTTCCGGTGGAGCGCCCGGACAAAAAGGGAACGACGGAGTTCTGCACCATCGCCTTCATTTCGAAAGGGACTCCAGGCATGACGATGAAGTATTTCCTCTCTCGCTCGAACAGGTAGCCAGGCGCCGTTCCTTGAAGATTCTGAAGAACGGTGCAGCCTCGCGGCACCAACGCTTGGTCCTCATTGATCTTTCGCGGCGCGATTCCCCTTCGTGCAAAAAACTCACGGACACGCTCCAGCGCTTCCTCATCAACCACGAGATCCCTCTGGAAGAACTCGCAGACTGCTTTTCTCGTGACATCATCGTGCGTGGGGCCCAGACCCCCCGTCACGATCACGATTTCGTGACGGCCGAATGCATCCTCAAAAGCGTTCAGGATCAGCGCTTCGTTGTCCGCGACCGTTGTCATTCTTGCGACCGCTACACCGACAGCGTTGAGCTGTTCGGCGATGTAGGCCTGATTTGTGTTGATCACCTGGCCGATGAGGAGCTCATCGCCAATGGAAATGATTTCTGCCCTCATAAGAAGAGAAACGTAGAGTGGTAACTAGAGAATTCGAGTGGCGACAAGTAGTTGCAGGGCCAGGTTCGAATAGACTCCCGAAACGACGTCGTCCAGCATGATCCCCAGTCCGCCTTTGGTATTGTCGAGACGCCTCGCAGGAAACGGCTTGATGATGTCGAGGATGCGGAAGATGAAGAACGCCAAGCCGGCGACCAGAAGAGACTTCGGAAGGAACAGCAGGGAGATCCACATACCGAGCACCTCGTCGATCGTCACTTCGGCGGGATCGTGGCCGTAGACCTTCTCCATGGCGTCAGACGCCCTGACGCCGAATAAGAACACAAGCGCGCACAGCGGCAGGAGAACGTACGGTAGCTCGAAGCCGGGTATGAAATACAGTGCCAGCGCCACCGCTGAGCCGACCGTGCCGGATGCAGCCGGTGAGAACCCGCTGAACAGTCCGGAGGCGAAGGCCTTGGTCACGAAGGAGACAGTTGGTGTTGTGAGTCCTTCCTGACCGGAGGCTGGCTCACTCTGATTCTGTAACTCGGCCGGAGATGTCATAGAGTTCGCGAACCGTCTTCCAGTTTTCGACAATGTAGAGGATGCCTGTCAAGAGCGTGATCGCTGCGATCACGAGCATTGCTGCGTAGAGGAAGGAGTGATCGAGAAGCGTGCGAAGAAAGTCACCGAACCGGTATCGCAGGTACTCCGTATCCAGCGCAATGTACACCAGCAGGACATAGTAGATGAGGACAAATTGAAGAAAGGTCTTCGTTTTCGCGAGACGAGAGGTATCGAAGCGTTTGCCCTTGTACTCCGCGTAGGAGCGGAGAAACGTGATCGCGATGTCTCGGACGACGATCACCCAAACGGTCCAGGCGGGGACAAGGTTCAGATAAATGAAGGAAATCAGAGCTGCGGAAGTTACAACCTTGTCCGCCAGCGGATCGAGGAATGTCCCCCAGCGAGTGACGTACCCCCAGCGCCGGGCTACCCAGCCGTCGTACCAGTCGGTGAGAACGGCGACGATGAAGACCAATAACGAAAGCTGCCGCAGGAGAGCGTTCGATGAGAACAAGAATGCGACGAAGACGGGCGTCAGGAGGATGCGCAGGAACGTCAGCTGGTTCGGAGGTGAGAGTGGGAGCTTCATGTTCTTGACAAGCCCGTCGATCTCGAGGGTGGGACAAAAAATCCCGCTTGACGAGCGGGATTTTTCTTTGGTCACAAGCGATGAACAGTGGGCAACGCCCGCATCAGGCTGCTTTCTGGACCCGACCGGTCTTGATGCAATTCGTGCAGACGGTGATGCGTCGGACGGACCCGTCTACGTGAGCGCGGACCTTCTGCAAGTTAGGCAGAAAACGTCGCGGTGACCGGTTGTGAGCGTGACTTACGTGATTCCCCGCCATTGGTTTCTTTCCACAAATTTCACACACTCTTGCCATCTCAAAACTCCAATCTAATGCATGAGTCTTTTCATCCGCTGCTTAATATAACGATTAATGAAAAGAGAGGCAAGCCGAAATTCCATCGGTGCTGATGGCGATGCGATCTGCGAGAAGGTTGCGCAAACCTGTTTTTTTGGTTATCATAAGCGAAACTGGGAGTCAAAAAAGCGGGTCGAGAGTCGTGAATCGTCATCTATGGAAGAGTAAGAAGTGAAACGTGAGACGTAAACCGTAGGAACTCGGAACTCAAAACCCAAAACTCATCAAATGACCATCCTCGGCATCGAAACCTCGTGTGATGAGACCTCCTCCGCCGTGGTGCGGGATGGCGAGCTGCTCTCAAACGTCACAGTGGCACAGCTTTTCCACTCGAACTATGGCGGCGTGGTGCCCGAGCTCGCTTCGCGGGATCACCAGCGGAGAATCGTTCCCATCGTCGATGAGGCTTTGAAGATGGCAGGCGTGACAAAGCATCAGCTGGACGGCGTATCGGCTGTCTATGGTCCGGGTCTGGTGGGGGCGATCCTCGTTGGTCTGAGCTTCGGGAAATCGATGGCGCTTGGCCTGGAGATCCCTTTCATCGGTGTCGACCATATGGAAGCCCATATTCTCTCGAACCTCCTCGAGGATTCGAAGCCGGGTTTTCCTTTCATCAACCTTACCGTCTCCGGGGGGCACACACAGCTCGTGCTGGTGCGGGGTCCATTGGACTACCAACTGCTCGGCCAAACAAAGGACGATGCTGCAGGCGAAGCGTTCGACAAGGTGGCGAAGATGCTGGGTCTGGGATACCCCGGCGGACCGCTCGTGGACAAGCTTGCGGCCGGAGGCGATCCGACGTTCATCAACTTTCCGCGACCTCGCCTGGAGGAGGGCTCCCTTGAGTTTAGTTTTAGTGGGTTGAAGACATCCGTGCTCTACTATCTACGGAAAATCGGGTTCTCGACCGCGGTTCCGAGAGTGAAGTCGGCCAATCCCGACGGATATGACGAGTTCCTGGCTGACATCTGCGCCAGCTTTCAAGCGTCAGTGGTCGACGTCCTGATTGAGAAAACTCTGGGGGCGGCAAGGCGATCCAGTGTGAAAGACATCGCGATTGCCGGAGGTGTTGCGGCTAATTCGGAATTGCGACGGCGCATGATAGCCGCCGCGAACGATCTCGGCCTTCGCGTTTTCATCCCGAAGTTTGAATTCTGCACCGACAACGGCGCGATGGTCGCAATGGCAGGCTACTTGAAACTGAAGGAGGGGAAGACATCGAGCCTGGAACTGACGGCAGAACCCAGCCTCGAGCTAACGTAAGAGACATTCCCGAATTCTTTCATCGCCCGCCGCCGATGACTTCGGGAATCTCATCAGGAGTGAGATGAACCGAATACGGAAAAAGTTCAACGAGCTACACGCAACAGGAGGCAAGGCGCTCATCCCGTACATCACGCCGGAATTTCCCTTGAAAGGGATGACCTTGCCACTCCTGGAGGAGCTCGAGCAGGCAGGGGCAGATCTCATCGAAATTGGGATCCCCTTCTCTGATCCCCTCGCAGATGGGGAGACGATTCAACGCTCTTCCGATGTTGCGTTGCACAACGGTGTCACGATCGGGACGATCCTTGACGTGGTGAGCCAGTTCAGGACGCGCAGCCAGCTGCCGCTCGTGTTGATGGGATACATCAACCCGATTCTGCGTCGGGGAGTAGATCGATTCCTCTCTGATTGCAGGACTTCGGGGGTTGACGGTGTGATTATTCCAGACCTGCCGCCTGAGGAGGCATCGCACTTCAAGAGCGCATGCGGTGAGACCGGCATCAGCGCGATTTTCCTCGTCGCGCCGACGACGCCCGATGAACGCATTCGCCGTATCGATAACCTCTCGACGGATTTCTCGTATTGTGTATCGATCACAGGAGTGACGGGTGAACGAGCACAGCTCGGGGAGGGTGACTCTCTCGGGCAATTCCTGAAGAGGGTCCGCTCTAACGCACAGAAGCCGTTCGTTGTCGGATTCGGCATCTCCAAGTCGGAGCACGTCAAACGGGTCTGGGAGCACGCCGACGGTGCTGTGGTTGGTTCTGCGCTTATCAACGTACTGGCGAGAGCGAGCTCTCAGCGAGAGGCGCTGAAGGCTGCTCGCGAATTCCTTCTTTCCCTTCGACCATTCGAAGGAACCGTGGCCCATGAATGAACTCGATCAATGGCGTAAGAAAATCGATGAGCTCGACCTTCAGCTCGTGGAGCTCCTGAATACGCGCGCTGCCTATGCCGAAGAAATCGGGAAGGTGAAGCTGGCTCAAGGCCTTGATGCGTACTCGCCGGAGCGGGAAGAGGAGGTGATGGAGAACGTGAACTCCCACAATTCCGGTCCGCTCTCGGCTCAGGCGATTCGCCGATTGTTCGAGCGGATCATTGATGAATCGCGTGCCGTCGAGCGCGCCTTCATGGCAGAGCGACAAGGACGAACCGGCAGGAAGAGGAAATGAGAGTTCTTGAATCCATCTTTGGCGCGATCAAGCAACGACCTTGGCAATCAGGGTTCGTTCTCTTCGTGCTTTGTCTCGTGGTGTTCGCCTACGTGGTCTTTTGGGCTTCGAACACTTCCTCCCTGGCTACCGTGCGTGCGGTCGCTGTCCCGCGCGGAGCGACATTCAAGAGCGTCGGAGATTCGTTGGAGGCAAGCGGGGTTCTGAAAACCCGCTGGACGTTTGATCTCGCGGGAAGAATCCTTGGACTTACCCGCACGTTGAAAGTGGGTATGTATCTCTTCCCTCGGGGGGCGTCGAACGTTGCAATCCTCGAGGATATCGCGGAAGGGAGATCGCGCATTCTGATCACCGTTGCCATCCCGGAGGGCTGGCGCATGGAGCGTTCTGCGATCCGATTCAGTCAGCAGCTCGGGATCGACTCCCAGCGGTTCATCGAGCTCTGCGATAGGGAGAGTTTTGCGCGCTCCCTGGGTGTGGAGGCTTCATCGCTCGAAGGCTACTTGATGCCGGATACGTACAAGTTCCTCTGGCAGCCGGATGAACAGGACATCATTGCGCGAATGGTGGAAGAGTTCAAGAGGTTCTATGTCGACAGTCTTCGCACGCGGCGGGAAGCGATGAAGCTCTCGCTGAACGAGGTCGTGACTCTCGCCTCCATCGTCGAGGCGGAGACACAGCTCGACGAAGAGCGCCCGATCATCGCAGGGGTGTACTTCAACAGACTGAAGAAGCGGATGCGCCTGGAGGCTGATCCGACAGTTGAGTATGCCATTCCCGACGGCCCTCGGCGACTTTCGTACTCTGACTTGAGATTCGACTCTCCGTACAACACCTACCAGAACTATGGTCTTCCGCCCGGGCCGATCAGCAGCCCGGGCCGCAAATCGATCCTCGCAGTTCTCTATCCGGAGAAGCATTCGTACCTCTACTTTGTCGCCAATGGCTCAGGTGGGCACACCTTTTCCCGTACGTATTCGGAGCATCGAAAGGCCGTGCGCGCCTATCGCCGGATGAAGAGGGAGCTCTTGACCAACTCTCACACAAGTGGGTGAAGTGAGCGCGCCGAGAGGAAGCATTTCTTCTTTCCTCACCTTTTTCTATATTGCCTGATGAATCAGTCCGAAACGCTGCTGAAACCAGCGGCCCTCATTCTTGCTGTGATCTCGCTTTCATCCTGCGCCGGCCAGAGGCCTCCGGAAGGCGGGCTGATCGATACCATTCCGCCGGTCATCACCTCGACGTACCCTCACCAGTATGCGACGCAGTTTCGGGACGACAAGATCCTGCTCGAGTTCGACAAGTACGTGGATCACAGGAGCGTCGAAGGCTCAGTCTTCATTTCCCCCACCGTCGGGCCGCTCGAGTTCGACTGGAGCGGGAGGGAGGTCGAGATTCGATTCTCGGAAAAGCTCCGGATTGGCCGCACCTACGTTGTCAACGTCGGAACGGATGTCGTCGACCTTCACAACCACAACAGGATGGCTGAGGCGTTCACGCTCGCATTCTCGACGGGCGGCAGCATCGATCGCGGAGCGATCAAGGGGAAAGTCTTCCCGATCAAGCCGACCGACTCGCCGGCCGGAGTCATGATTTTTGCCTACAGCCTGGTGGGCGTTGACCCTGACACGCTCAGCCCTGCCCGGACGAAGCCGGATTATGTCACGCAATCGGGAGAAGGAGGGGAATTCTTCCTTCGATTTCTTGCGCTGGGGCCGTACCGACTTCTTGCTGTTCGGGACGAGTACCGGAATCTGCTGTACGATCCTGAGACCGACGAGTTCGGGGTCCCATCGAAGGCCCTAGATTTGACGCAGAGCGACACGATCCAATCAAACGTTTGGATGCAGCTCGCCAAGGAAGACACAACCGCGCCCCGGCTGATCAAGGCGGCGGCGCCGGATCGGCGTCACCTTCTCGTCGAGTTTTCGCAGGCCGTCGATACCGCGGGCATCGTTCCGGGATGTTTTCAGATCGCTGACACCGCCGACGGGACATCTCTGGGGGTACAATCAGCCTCCGTATTGTTTCCGAAAATGACAGGTGTTTTGGTCGTGACAGATCCCCAAACAGCGGATCGACGGTATCGGGTGCGGGTGGAGAAGGTTCGGGATCTGGGCGAAATCATGATAAGTCCGATTGCAAACTCCATGACGTTCTCCGGTTCTGCGACTACGGACACCGTCGGGCCGGCGGTGCTGTCTGTCTCGATTCCCGACAGCTCACAGGATGTCGATTTCCAACCTCATGTGCAGATCGATCTTTCTGATGCCGTTAGCAGAAAGGCCACAGAACAAGCCATCACAATGCAGGATTCGAGCCGTCAGCCAATCGCAGCATCCTTCCGTTGGCTCACCGACGCTTCCGTGGTTCTCCGACCGCGAGAGAAACTCGTGCGCAAGATGTGGTACCAGGTTAGCATCGAGTTGGGAAAGGTCCGGGATCTAATGGGCAACACGGGGCGGGATACGGTCCGGGTGTGGCGATTCCAGACGCTCGACGACGAGTTGCTGAGCAGTATCGAAGGGTTCGTCAGGGACGATAGTCCCACGGACACCGTCGGGAACATCGTCCTGTTTGCGGAGAACATCGCACGAAAGATCAAGAAGACATATCAAGTCAAGCTGCAACGACCTGGCTCGTTTGTTCTGCGAGACATCCTCGAGGGACAGTACGTTCTCCACGCGTTTCGCGATCGGGACGGGAATGACAAGTTCGACACAGGGCGCCCGTTTCCATTCTTGAAGTCTGAGCGACTTACGTACTACCCGGACACTCTCAAGGTGCGGGCACGATGGCCCCTCGAAGGCGTTCAACTCCTCTTTCATTAGATGTGTGAACCGGTTTGCAAGGCGGTCGTCCGTCATCACTTCTGCTCGAGACAGTTGCAGGCTCGCGAAATCTGTACGGCGTCGGTTTGACTTTCAGGCGATTTTTCTTTAGAATTTCACGAGTTTTCAAGCTTGTAGAAGAGCTTCTTCGCCGAGTTCGGGCAACATTTTTGCCAATCTGAGTGTTTACATGATTGAAAGCTATATCCCGATCTTCGTCGTGATTGCCGGTGGAATCATCTTCGGCGTCGTCATGGTGAAACTGAACGAATGGCTCGGTCCACATCACCCTACCGAAGAGAAGCTCACGACGTACGAAAGCGGCATGGAGCCTGTCAGGACCGCCCGTGAGCGTTTCTCGGTGAAGTTCTACATGGTCGCTGTTCTTTTCATCCTGTTTGATATCGAAGTGGTTTTTCTCTATCCGTGGGCTGTCGTGTTCAAGCAGCTCGGGGTAGCCGGCTTCGTCACAATGTCGCTTTTTGTCGGCATCTTGCTGATCGGCTACTATTATGTATGGAGGAAAGGGGCGCTCGAATGGGATTAGAACACGCTCTCGGTGAGAGCATCCTGACGACAAAGCTCGATGCGGCGATTAACTGGTGTCGGAAGAACTCCCTGTGGCCGATGCCGATGGGGATTTCCTGCTGTGCGATCGAGATGATGGCATTTGCAGGTCCAAGGTTCGATGTCTCGCGCTTCGGCTCGGAGGTCTTTCGTTTCTCGCCACGCCAATCCGACGTGATGATTGTCGCCGGGACGACAACCTACAAGATGGCGAAAGTCGTTCGCAAGATCTATGATCAGATGCCCGACCCCAAGTGGGTGATCGCGATGGGGGTCTGCACCTCGTCGGGCGGGATGTATCGGACCTATTCCGTTGTACAGGGCATCGACCAGTTCCTCCCAGTCGACCTCTACGTCTCGGGTTGTCCACCCCGCCCGGACAACCTGATCAACGCGTTGATGAAGCTGCAGGAGATGGTGCAAAAGGGGGAGAGCAAAGGTGGCTCGCCGAACTATGCCGGCGGCGCCAAACCCGACAAACGCCAGCCACTTCCGGTCGTCGCCGGCTAGCACATGAACAATCTCGTTGTTAAAAAGCTCAATGCCCGCTTCGGCGAATCGAAGATCGAATCGAGCGAGTTTCGTGGTGAGCTAACGCTTATCGTCCCGAAGGAAAGCATCGTCGAGGTCTGCCGTTTTCTGAAGGAGGAGGACGAACTGAAGTTCGATCTGCTCGCCGACCTCTGCGGCATCGACATGTACACGCCGGTGAAGCGATTCGGTGTAATTTACAACCTGTACTCTTTGAAGAACAAGCATCGAATTCGTCTCAAGACCTTCGTTGAAGAAGAGGAACCCAAGCTTCCCACCGTGACCTCCGTGTGGGGCACGGCGGACTGGCACGAGCGCGAGACGTTCGACATGTTCGGGATCCTCTTCGAGGGCCATCCTGATCTCCGCAGGGTTTATATGCCGGAGGAGTTTGAATACCACCCGCTTCGTAAAGATTTTCCTCTCATGGGCGTCCCGGGCTCCATTCCTCTCCCGAAGAAATAAGTAATGGAAACTCACACCGAAGAAGTATCACGGAAATCCAAAATCCTTCAGGCTCTTGAAGATCAGAACACGAATGTGACGTTCGACGACCCACTCGAGAACGATATGGTTCTCAACATGGGTCCACAGCATCCGGCGACGCACGGTGTGTTGCGACTGCTCATCCGGCTGGACGGAGAGACGGTCATCGGATGCGTGCCGGAGGTCGGCTATCTTCACCGGGGCTACGAGAAGCTCGCAGAGAATTGCACCTACCACGAGTTCATTCCCCACACGGACCGGCTCGATTATCTCTCGCCGATGAACAACAACACGGCGTATGTGATGGCGGTTGAGAAGCTGCTCGGCATCGAGGCGCCGCCTCGTGCTCAGTATGTTCGGGTGCTGATCTCCGAGCTCGCACGGATCTCGTCGCATCTGATGTTCCTCGGGTCGCTTGCCATGGATGTTGGCGCCTTGACGGTCTGGATGTGGTCGTTCCGGGAGCGGGAGAAGGAGTACGACATTTTTGAAAATATTGCCGGCGCGCGGTTCACGACCAGCTATACACGGATCGGAGGGTTGGCACAGGACGTCACGCCGGAGACGCTCGCCATGGTAAAGAAGTTCATCGACGAGTTCCCGGCCAAGCTCGAGGAATGCGAGAAGCTCCTGAATAAGAACAGGATCTTCGTCGGCCGAACCGACGGGATCGGAGTCATCAGCCGTGAGCGAGCGATTGATCTGGGTCTGACAGGACCGGGGCTCCGCGCATGCGGTGTGAAGCATGACCTACGCCGTGCGAATCCCTATTTGGTGTACAGCGATCTCGATTTCGACATCCCGGTGTACGAAGGGGGCGACGCGCTTGCACGGTACTACGTACGAATGGACGAGATGAAGGAGAGCGCCAAGATTGTGCATCAGGTGATGGAGAAAATGCCCGTCGGCGATGTACACGCATTCAAACCGAAGAAGGTCCTGCCGCGAAAAGAGCGAGTGTATACCAAGATGGAGGAGCTGATCCACGATTTCATGCTCGTGAACCTCGGCGTGGAACCTCCGGTCGGAGAGATCTATAGCGCCGTCGAAGCGCCGAAGGGTGAGCTGGGATTCTACATCTATAGTAACGGCGAAGGCTATCCGTGGAGGCTCAAAATACGGTCGCCGTCGTTTGTGAACCTTCAGTCGCTCCCGACGATGATGATGGGCGGAATGGTGTCTGACGTCGTGGCCATCATCGGCAGCCTCGACCCGGTCATGGGAGAAGCGGACAAATGAATTTTCAGTGGACGATTGACGATTGAGGGAAGCCGTCAATTGGCAATTGAAAATCGCAAATCGACAATCCTCAAGATGCTCTCTGAACAGAATCTCAAGAAGCTCGACGAACTGAAAAAGTACTACCAGACCTCGCAGGCGCTCGTGTTACCCGCACTCTGGATGGTGCAGGAGGAGCACGGCTTCATATCTGAGGACGCGATGAAATACGTCTCGCAGCTCCTCAGTGTTCCCTTTGGCCACATCCTGGGCGTGGTGACGTTCTATACGATGTTCCATCCCAAGGCGATCGGCAAGCACCACATTGAGGTGTGCACGAACGTCTCCTGTATGCTGCGAGGCTCTGGCCGACTCGTCGAACATTTGGAGAAGCGGCTCGGCATCAAGATGGGCGAAACCTCGAAGGACAAGAAGTGGACTCTCTCCGAAACGGAGTGCATGGGCTCTTGTGGCACGGCGCCGATGGTAGCGGTAGGAGAGGAGTACTACGAGAACCTGACTCCTGAGCAAGTCGACGACATTCTCGCGAAACTCGAGCGGAAATAGATCGAGATGGAAAAGTACATACTGCCGGACATAAGGGATCTGCACAGGATCGATGTCTACGAGGCGCATGGTGGTTACAGCGCGCTTCGTAAGGCTCTCCAGATGAAGCCCGAAGAGGTGACGGATGAAGTGAAGAAGTCCGGTCTCCGCGGGCGAGGAGGGGCGTGCTTCCCGACAGGTCTCAAGTGGACCTTCATGCCGAAGTCCCGCGGAGCGGGATCCCAAACAACGGGACAGAGCAAGATGACGAAGTATCTCTGTGTGAACGGCGATGAGTCGGAGCCCGGCACGTTCAAGGATCGGCAGATCTTCGAGTTCAATCCGCATCTGATGATCGAGGGGACTCTCATCGCCGCTTATGCGATGGGAGTCAGCATTTCGTATATCTATGTCCGCGGCGAGTACGCAAAATGGATCAAGATGATCGAAAAGGCGCTGCACGATGCGTACGCGAAAGGGTACGTCGGGCAGAAAATCCTTGGGTCGGACTTTTCAACGGAGGTCCTGGTGCACAAGGGCGCCGGGGCGTATATCTGCGGTGAAGAGTCGGCGCTGATGAATTCCATCGAGGGTGGCCGCGGCTATCCGCGGTTGAGGCCTCCGTTTCCTGCTCAGTTCGGACTCTGGGGGTGCCCGACCACGATTAATAACGTTGAGACGATCAGTAACGTCCCGTTGATCATCAAGAACGGTTGGGAGTGGTACTCACGAATAGGCGCAGCGAAGCATCCCGGTCCGATTCTGGTCGGCGTAAGCGGTCACGTGAACAAGCCGGGCGTCTATGAGATGCCGACAGGAGTGCCGCTGCTGGAGATCATCCACAAGTACGCCGGAGGCGTCCCCGGGAACAAGGCGATCAAAGCGGTGATACCGGGAGGCTCCTCGACGATGATCCTTCGCGGCGAGCAGCTCGAAGGTGTCTGCATGGACGCCGAGTCGCTAAAAGCTGCAGGATCCTCGGTTGGCACGGCGGGGTTGATCGTGATGGATGAGGACACCGATCTGATCAAGGTTCTCACAAGGATCGCGCAGTTCTACTATCACGAGTCGTGCGGACAGTGCACACCCTGCCGCGAGGGAACGGTGTGGCTCTGGAAGGTGCTGAAGCGCTTTGAGAATGGAGAAGGGAGGATGGAGGACATCGACCTCCTCATGGACGTCGCGAACAACATCGAAGGGAACACCATTTGTGCTCTCGGAGATGCAGCTGCGTGGCCTGTTCAATCGATGATCAGACGCTTCAGAGACGAGTTTGAAAAGCGCGTGCAGGTGCCACAGCCGAAGAGAGCTGAGGCGGTTGCGGTCTAGCTTCCGGATTGTGACCAAATTCCGATACTCGTATGCATGCACGGGACGCCATCTTGTTGGCGGACTTGCACATACGAGTTTTTTGTTCCTGAAACATCTGTGCCGCTGCTCCTGTATACTAGGGTCAGGATGGCTCAGAGAGAACGACTCGGGGAACCTGTTGGACTCGGTTACCGTCTAATGAATGAACCTGGAAACACAACGAAGTCGATGGCTAGCCAGTCGCTTGTGCAGGAGGTGGATCGCGCTCTTGACGGGAAGAGCGACGAGGTGCTGATCACTCTCTTCCAGAATGGAGAACGGGACGCGTTTCGCGTGCTGGTGCAGCGGTACCAGGGACGCGTGAAGAATCTGATCTATTCGATCTTCCATGAAGCCGATGCCGTAGACGACCTGTCCCAAGAAGTTTTCATCAAAGCTTATGAAGCGCTGGCTCAGTTTCGTTTCCAGTCGTCCTTCTTTACATGGCTGTATCGCATCGCGGTCAACAAGGCCCGCGATGAGCTGCGGAGGCGCAAGATCCGGAGGATACTCTCGCTTCAGGCACTGATTGAATCAGGCGACCACGAGCTCGGATCGCGCCTGGCGATCGAGCCTCGGGATAATGAGACCCAGGAGCTGATCACTTCAGCGCTGCGCCTCCTGCCGGAGAAATTTCGCGTGGCGGTCGTGCTGAAGGAGATCGAAGGGCTTTCCTATGAAGAGATTGCTGATGTCTTGCAGTGCGAGATCGGGACGGTAAAGTCGCGCCTGTTCCGTGCACGGGCGATCTTGCGCAAGGTTTTGAAGCCATACCTGGAGGAACGAACGTAGGATGAAACCTCGGACAAGACAAGAGCTATCAGAACTGCTCTCGCTCTACGTCGACGGAGAACTCGGGGAGCAGCAGGCTCGAGAGCTCGAAGAGTACATCGCGTCCGATCCTGAGGCGACGAAGGAGCTACGGGATCTGCGCGCGATGAAGCGGCTCCTGACGACGAAGAAGCGGTTGCCGGAGGCACTGGGATTCTGGACAAGACTCTCCAGCCAGTTGGACCGGAAGGTGAGAGAGGAAGAGAATCTTCTTCCGTTTCCCCGTAAGTACCTGCCCATCGTGGTTTCCACAGGGGCTCTCGCCCTCGTTGTTGTTGCCCTGCTGATCATTCAGCAGCGCAGCAGCGTCATGGAATACGTCAACCGCCAGTCTGAGCGCGTTCAAAAGGCCGTCGAAGATAATGTGCTGAAGGGGTCGATCCTGCCGCTCTTCTCGAATGTCGATAGGAACCAGGTCCTTCAGTTCGCATTGTTCGGGACGCTGCCGCTCGACTCAAAGACGGAATCGTCGCTTCGCGTTGACGAGACTGCTGAGCGCGGCTATACAATCGATGTCGGAAAGAAACCGGCCGGGGAGGCTCCACCGGTTACAGTTGATGAGTTTGTCCAGGAGGTGAAGCCGACGAGAGCTCAGCGTCAGGTGATTGACTCGGTGCTCGATCTGGGGCGTCAGCGTATTGAGCGGTCCGCGTTTTTCGCGGAAGACCGAGCGATTGCCATCGATCCGAACCTCCCTCAGTTCAACCGGGTCATGCTTTCGAGCATTGCAGCGTGTCTGGAATCGGTGCAGCGACTTCGGCTCCAGAAGTTCCTCGAGGTACGGAAGGCTCGCTACACGATCGGGCAATTGCGTGGGAGGCCTGAGCCGCCTGAGAGGATCTATCGAGGCATTCCGCAGACGCGTCGGAACGAACGCTTCATTGTTGTCACACCCGACACGCTGGCGTTTTCCCACCTCGAGATTGATGTGGACAGCCTGCAGCGCCACTTGAGGAGAATGGCTGAGTACCGGCCTCACGTTGGCGTGAACGTAGATGGGTTCATCAGGCGATTTGCGGAGCGTGAGGTTGCGATGAAGAAGCAGTTCTACTTCGACATGGATCCAATTCGTGTCCTGGGTGATACCGACGTTCTGACCATCCAAATTGGCGCGGCGTGGGAAGGCCTGCAACCCGCCCCTCGTGAATGGATTGTGAAGCCCGCCGCGCGCGGACCCCGGGCAGTTTCTCATCCTCCGCGGGTCCCTTCGTTCAACTTTCGCTTCGGCGGCTCGGACTCATCCTTCTACTTCAACCTGGATCTCGACAGCCTCTTGATCCGCATGCAGAAGGAAGGACCTGAAGCCGGATTCGAGTTCTTCAAGGGGGATCCGAGATTTCGAGATCGCGGACTGCGCGTCCGAATCGGGAAGGACTTCATCGAAATGGATAGCCTGGTGAAGGTCGGTGGACGTGCTCACGCTATCGTGGATTCGCTGATGAAAATGATGCAGGAGAAAAATCGGGGCGTCCGCGAGCGACAGAATCGGAAAAAGAACGACGACCTCCCCGAGCGTTAGAGATCGATCGAAATTGAATTGATGAATCCCGGCGAGGCTCTGCTTTGCCGGGATTTGTGTTGACGAATGCAGTTTGCTTTTCCCTCCACTCTTCGCTATATTTTGCCAACCCAACCCGCCAACGACTTGAAGTTGTCGCTTGTCCGAGCACATCAAGGTCAAGATCACTCGCATGATCGGCGCATCGCAAGATCTGCCCCTGCCGACGTACGCAACGGCCGGCTCTGCAGGGATGGATCTCTTTGCTGCCGTCGAAACGGAAGTAACCATCCAGCCTCTCGAAACGGTTCTCGTGCCGACCGGCTACAGCATCGAGCTGCCGGAGGGGTATGAGGCCCAAGTCAGGCCGCGGAGCGGACTCGCGATCAAGAGTCAAATCGGCATCCTGAATTCCCCTGGCACGATCGATTCCGACTATCGAGGCGAGATTAGAGTGATTCTGACGAATTTTGGCCGCCACCCTTACACGGTGAAGCGAGGCGACCGGATCGCGCAGCTGATCGTCCAGCGGTATGCCCGCGTGCAGTGGGAGGAGGTCGGCAAGCTCAGTGAAACTCGCCGGGGTGAGGGGGGATTCGGCCACACCGGTGTGACGTCTCTCAGGGGGAAAAGCCAATGACGCCGAAACCGCGATCTCGATCGAAGGGTGACCGAGGTCAGGCAGCCCGGCCTGATGTACGCGACGCCGGGTGGAACTCGTTGTTCCAATCCCTCGGTCGAATTGAGGTCGTCTCGCTGGTGGGCGCAATTCTGCTTCTTCTTGTCCTCATCTATTTCGTTCAGTCGATCCTATCCCCCTTCCTGCTTCTGGGCGCGATCATCTTTCTCCTCTATCCGCTGCGGGGTTATTCGCTGGCGAAGAAGATCATGTGGCTGAGCGTGATCCTGTTTGGCGTGTGGTTCGCGGCAAGCATTTCCTCTATCCTTGCTCCGTTCGTTTTCTCGCTCGTGTTGGCATACGTGCTGAGCCCGATCGTGGAGCGTTGCGAACGGTGGGGAATTGCGCGCTGGGTCACCTCGCTCATCCTCATTCTCTTGCTCCTCGGCATGATTACGCTGGTCTTCTTTTTCGTCCTGCCGATGGTGCTGACGCAGTTCGAGGGCATTCTGGACTCGCTCTCGAGACTGATCGTCGACTTCAACTCGTGGATATGGAACAGCAGCATTATGAAGGCGCTTGAGCGCTACGGCTTCTCCGCAGACGAGGTACGCACAACGCTGACGAGCCAGTTTGCACCGAAGTTAGAGGACATCCTGAAGAGCCTCCTCAAGGGTCTCCTCATCCTCGCCAGCAGCATCAGTAACCTTGTCACGCAGATCATCTACGTGATCCTTGTTCCGTTTCTTACCTTCTATATCCTGAACGATCTGCCGAAGATCCGTCATCGGCTTCTGATGCTCTTTTCTCATCAGTTTCGGGATCGGGTGGAAGACTTCCTCAAATCGGCCGATCAAGTCATCGGTCTCTATCTGCGCGGGATCATAACCGTTGCGCTCGCCCAAGGGATCATCGTTGCGACGCTCTTCACCATCGTCGGCATCAAGTATGCGCTGATGCTCGGTGTGATCGCAGCGATCCTGGATCTCGTCCCGTATTTCGGTCTTATCATCACGATGGTCCTCGCCGTCGTTGTCGCAACGTTCAGCGATCCGCCGGTGCTGCCGAAGGTTCTCTTCGCGCTCGGATCGATCGAAGCCCTTCGTATATTCGAAACGATGTATCTCTCGCCGAGGATCTTGGGAAGCAAGGTCGGCCTGCATCCGTTGGTTGTTATCTTCTCAATCCTGGTGTTTTTCAATTTCCTCGGATTCATCGGTCTGATCATTGCCGTGCCGGCGACAGCGCTGATCATTCTGGTCGTGAGGGATTGGGAAGCGAACCAGCGGGGCATTCCGCTCGGCAAATACCACTCCACTCCGTAAACCACTTGGGCAATGCCCGGCATTCTCTATCTTGTTGCCACACCCATCGGCAACCTGGAGGACATCACCTTCCGAGCACTGCGGGTCCTCAAGGAAGCCGATGTCATCGTGTATGAGGAACGGAAGGAAGGTCTCCGTCTTCTCCACCACTTCGGTATCGAGAAGCCCGTCGAAAGTCTGAACGAACATAATGAAACCGCAGCATCCCATGTTATCTTGGGAAGATTGAAGGAAGGGAGATCGGTTGCCGTTATCTCTGACGCGGGTACCCCTGTCTTCTCAGATCCCGGTCAGCTCTTGGTGCAGAAGGCGATCAAAGCAGGCGTCAAGATCGTACCGATTCCAGGCGCATCGTCGCTGCTCCCTGCCCTGGTCGTGTCGGGTTTCCCGATCGACGAGTTCGTCTTTCAGGGATTCTTGTCGCCGAAGCGCCATCGACGGATCGCGGAGCTCCAACAGCTGAAGCGAGAGCCGCGCACCATCGCCCTGATGGAAGCCCCCTATCGCTTGATACAGCTCGTTCGAGACATCGCGGAGGTCTTCGGCTCAACGCGACGTATCTGTGTGGCATTCGATCTGACGCTGCCGTCGGAGGAGATCTTCCGCGGAACAGCGCCGGAATTGTACCAGAGGTTCTCGAAAGAGGAGAGGAAGGGGGAATTTGTTCTTTTGATCGAAGCCCTCCCTCGGTGAGGTCAGCCGCGAGTCGAGTGCCGAGGAGAGGATTTCATGCTTTCGGCAGAAATGAAAAGAGCCTTCGCGAGAAGGCTCTTCCGTTCTTGCCCGACCTGCTTGTTGATTCGCTAGGGGATCAGCACGGCACAGGCCAGCACAGTGGTCCACAATCCGTTCTTATCTCCTTCAGCTGACTGCGTCACGTTGAACGTGCGGATGATCTTTCCCGACATTTTGAACATCTTCTCTCTCTCGTCCCACGCTGTGTTGGGGTCGAATTCGAGCCCAAGTGTTGTGGCGAGCATGGTGGCGGCAAGGTCTTCCGCGTACTCGCCGGCCCGCTCGTCGGTCTCGCCGAAGGGATGATGCTCGGAGAGGTAGCCATACTGGGTTGCATCGGCCGGCTGGGCGACACCGATCGACGAAGCGATGAGTCGGTTCGGTTCGTTCGTAGCATTGCGCGCCATGACGCAAAACGTTATGGCTCCGGGCTGAACAAGCTTCACGCCTTCCTCCTTCGGAATCCTCCGACAACCTGGCGGATAGATGCTCGAGACCGCGACGATGTTGCACTTCTCGATACCAGCATCCCTCAGCGCTAGCTCGAACGACTGCAAGTAATCTTTATGTCTGCCGACACCCTTCGTGAAAAACATCTTTGTTGGTACGAACACTTCCTCATCTCCCTGTTAAGAGTGGATGGTATTGGGTGGTTACTAAGGCCTGATGATCTTGAGGAATCTGCGCTTCCCGACCTTCAGGATGAACTCTCTCTTGTCTGGAACGGCCGCAGTGAGGTCGGTGACTCTCTCGCCGTCGATGGAGACGCCCCCCTGCTCGATCAGTCTGCGCGCCTCGCCTTTCGAAGACGCCAGCTGGGTGAGAGCAAGGAGCGTGACGAGCGAAGCATCGCCGTTCCTCGGACTAAATCGAAATTCCTCGATCTGATCGGGGACCTCCTTTTCGATAAAGATGCGGTCGAACTCCTCCTCGGCGCTTTTCGCCGCTTCCGGATTGTGGTACATGACCACGAGCGTGCGTGCGAGCCTGCGCTTCAAATCGCGCGGGTTCGTGCTTCCGTCGGTAAGCCGTCGTTTGATCTGAACGAGGTCCTTGTTGGAGACGTCACTGGCAAGCTCGAAATAGGTGTAAATCAGCGTGTCGGGAATGCGGAGGGTCTTGCCGTACATCTCCCGCGGCGATTCGGTGATGCCGATGTAGTTGTCGAACGATTTGCTCATCTTTTCGACGCCGTCGGTTCCGGGGAGAAGCGGCATCGTCAGGATCACCTGCGGATCCTGTCCGTACTCTCGCTGGATATCGCGCCCAACGAGCAGATTAAACTTCTGATCCGTACCTCCTAACTCAAGATCGGCGTCGATGGCGACGGAATCCATCGCCTGGGCGAGCGGGTAGAGGAACTCGTGCACGCCGATCGGTTCGCCCGCCTTGTAACGTTCTGTGAAATCGTCACGCTCGAGCATACGCGCGACGGTGTACTTGCTTGCAAGCAAGATCACATTTGCGAAATTCATCTTGGCAAGCCACTCCGAATTGTACTCCATCCGTACGTTCTTCGTCGAAAGGACCTTGGTGGCTTGCTCAAAATAGGATTGACCGTTGCGGCGCGTCTCCTCGAGGGAGAGGGAGGGGCGAGTTTTGCTCTTGCCGGAAGGATCGCCAATCATCCCGGTGAAATCACCGATGATGAGGATTGCCTGATGACCCAGCTCCTGGAATTGCCTGAGCTTGCGCAAGACGACGGAATGGCCGAGATGGAGGTCAGGTCGACTCGGGTCGCATCCGAGTTTTACGTGAAGAGGCTTCTTTGTTTTGATGGACTTCTCAAGCTTGCGGACGAGATCGTCCTCCGGAATGATTTCCGAGACGCCTCGCTTGATGAGGTCCATCTGTTCGTTAACGGACGGGAACAATTCTTCGGAGTGTCTCCTGTCTCAGGTGATCGACCGTTTCATTCGTCGTGAAATGTCCTGTCGTGCCTCGCGCTGACGGATGGCCTCTCGCTTGTCGTAGCTTCTCTTGCCCTGCGCGACTGCCAGCTCGACCTTGGCGTAGGGGCCTTTGAAGTAGACGGAGAGCGGAACGAGCGTCAGACCTTTTTCCTGGACCCTCTTGAGCAGCCGACGGATCTCTCGTCTCTGAATCAACAGCTTGCGAGTGCGTCGGGGGTCGTGGCTCTCTACGCTTGCGTGCTCGTACGGGCTGATGTACATCCCGAAGAGCCAGACCTCGCCCTCCCTCACCGCTGCGTAGCTGTCCTGGAGGTTGGCATTCCCCGCCCGCACTGATTTAACTTCGGTCCCTCGAAGCACGATTCCTGCCTCCAGCGTGTCCAGGATGGTGTAATTGTGTCGAGCCTTTCGGTTCGAGATCACGACCCGCTGTTGTTTCTCAGCCATCCCGCTCAAAATTTTGGCATCATGGTACGCGAAAACTCAACAAGAATCAAATGCCAATTGGCATCCCGTCTTGTCCTTTGTCGACGCGCGGTATGATGAACGCGGGGCTCGGGAAACCGTCGCAATCGTGTGTGCCTCATCGCGACACCTGATCGTCGCGCCGAGTCCTGCCTGGGCACTATCTCGGTGGAGCGACTGTTGGTTATCGCGGCAGGCATTGAGGGTGGCTCTTGGTCGTTGGTTGCCTTTTTTTGCAGTTATGGGTATATTGCCGGCGCAAATTTCACGCCTGTGTCGAGCGTATGGCAGGCGGGAAGTGGCGACACGATACCGTGAGAAGGCCATCCTAAACCGACGAAAGGAATTCAATGGCTGAGAAGCAATTCGACGTAACGGTCATCGGAACCGGACCGGGTGGCTATGTGGCTGCGATTCGAGCCGCTCAGCTTGGCATGAAAGTCGCTGTGATTGAGCGTGACAAACTTGGCGGAATCTGTCTCAACTGGGGGTGTATCCCCTCCAAGGCATTGCTGAAGAGCGCAGAGCTCTACCAGACGTTCAAAAGGGCCGAGGAATTCGGGTTTTCCTACAAGGACCTTCGGTTCGACTTTCCGAAAATGATCAAGAGAAGTCGCGATGTGGCCGATCGGGTCTCAAGAGGTGTCGAGTACCTGATGAAGAAGAACAAGATCGAGGTCATTCCAGGTACAGGCCGACTCACCGGGAAGAATTCGCTCGAGGTGAACAAGGACGGCCAGGTGACCGATACGATCAAGGCGCAATTCATCATCCTGGCGACCGGCGGGAGGCCCCGCACGATCCCCGGGGTCACGATTGACCGGAAAAAGATCATCACAAGCACGGAAGCTATGACGCTTCCTGAGCTGCCGAAATCTCTGGTTGTCATCGGCGGGGGCGCGATCGGGATCGAGTTTGCGTATTTCTACAACGCCCTTGGTACTAAAGTGACAGTCGTTGAGATGCTGCCTTCGATCCTTCCGAAAGAGGACAAGGAGATCACGAAGATTCTGGAATCGAGCCTGAAGAAGCAGGGCATCGAGATTCTCACAAATGCGAAAGTCGAATCCGTTGCGGTTGGAAACGATGTGACTCTGAAGGTCGCAACGACAGAGGGCGCGAAGGAAATCAAAGGCGAGCTTGCCTTGATGGCGGTTGGCGTCCAGGGAAACGTGGAGAACTTGGGGTTGGAGGCGCTCGGCGTGAAAGTCGATCGGGGAGCGATCGTCGTGGACAAATTCGGAAAAACAAATGTGGACGGCATTTATGCGATCGGTGACGTTTCGGGGCCACCATGGCTCGCGCACGCCGCGTCGCACCAGGGAATTGTCGCGGCCGAGCATCTGGCCGGAAAGGCATCTCACGGATTTGATCGGACGAACATACCAAGCTGCACGTACTGTCAGCCGCAGGTCGCCAGTGTCGGTTTGACGGAAGAAGAAGCGGTGGCGGCCGGCCACAAGGTGAAGGTTGGCCGGTTCCCGTTCCGTCCGCTGGGTAAAGCGATGGCGACCGGCGAGACGGAGGGAACAGTGAAGCTCGTTTTCGACGAAAAGTACGGCGAGCTTCTCGGTGCACACATCATCGGTGCTGAAGCAACCGAACTGATCGCAGAGCTCGGCCTCGCGCGTGCTCTCGAAGCTACCAACGAAGAAATCCATCGCACGATGCACGCTCACCCGACACTGTCCGAGGCAATCATGGAGGCGGCGGGAGAAGCGTTTGGTCGATCGATCAACATCTAGACATTCTGAGGAACGTCCGCAATTGCCTCGCCAGTCCATGCGGCTCCATGTCGCAAATCTTGGCCGCACCCATTACGCTGACGCGTGGGACCTCCAGCGGAGGTTGTTTGAGCTTCGCCTTGAGGGTCTGATCGGTGATCTGCTGCTCTTTACGGAGCACGCGCACGTCTATACGATCGGCAAAGGCGGAGATGAGAATCATCTGCTGGCGTCCGAACAGGAACTGCAAACTGATAGCGTCGAGGTTTTTCGGATCGACCGTGGAGGGGACATTACCTACCACGGCCCTGGTCAGATCGTCGGGTATCCGATATTGGATCTGAATGGGTATTTCTTGGATATCCATCGCTACCTGCGATCCCTCGAGGAAGTGATCATTCAAACGCTCGGACAATTCGGTGTTGAGGCGGGTCGGGAGGAAGGGATGACAGGCGTATGGGTGAAGGGTGAGAAGATCGCGGCCATCGGCGTCAAGGTCAGCAGGTGGAGGACGATGCACGGGTTCGCGCTCAACGTCAACACCGACCTCACGAAATTTAACCGCATTATTCCGTGTGGCATTTTTCACAAGGGTGTGACTTCGATGAGGAGAATTCTCGGCCGGGGGGTTCCTCTGGAGGAAGTAGAAGACTCTCTGGCGGCCTCCTTTTCGAATGTTTTCGGTTGTACGACCGTCCCGGTCTCTCCGGACATCGTGCGGCAGCGCATGCGAGAACTTGAAATGGAACGGAGTAGCGTCAACTCAAGTCAATAAGGTTATCTCAATCAGCAGGGGATGTATTCAGGATGGCGACAACACAGACGGGCATTGCTGCGAAAGAGTCGAAGAAAACCAATCTCTCACGGGAGGAGCTTCTTCACGCCTACCGATCGATGCTCACAGCGCGCCGCGCGGACGAAAAGATCCTCATCCTGCTCAAACAGGGCAAATCGTTCTTCCATATCGGAGGCTCAGGACACGAGGCTGCTCAGGTCGCCGCCGCCGCGGCGCTTCGGCCCGGTCACGATTGGTGCTTCCCCTACTATCGGGATATGGCATTTGCACTGCAGATGGGGATAACAGTAGAGGAGGTGTTCCTGAGCGCCCTGCACAGAGCTGAGGACCCTTCGACGGGCGGGCGGCTTCCCCAGGGGCATTACGGTCGAGTCGATCTGCGAATCCCAACACAGTCGAGCCCCACAGGGACCCAGTACCTCCAAGCAGTAGGGGTTGCGTTGGCTGCCAGGAAAGAACGGACGGACGAGGTTGTGTACGCGTCCTCCGGCGAGGGAGCGACGAGTGAAGGAGAGTTCTTTGAGGCGGTGAACTGGGCGGCGCGGGAGGCACTTCCAGTCATCTTTTTCATTCAAGACAACAAGTTTGCGATCTCGGTGCCGGTGGACATTCAGACGGCGGGAGCATCTATCTCCGAAGCTGTGAGCGGCTTCAAGGGACTTGACCGCTGTGATCTCGATGGTTCGAATTTCGTCGAGGTATTCAATGTCATGCAGGAAGCGGTCGAGCGCGCTCGCAAGGGTGGAGGACCCACGCTCATCCATGCCAATGTCGTTCGACTGTTGCCGCACTCTTCGTCCGATGATCAGACGAAGTACCGGTCGAAGGAGGACATCGAGAGGGACAGGATGCGCGACCCTATACCGAAAATGACACATCTCCTTATCGAAGAAGGGGTCTTCACGGATAAGGAAGCGACGCAGATCCAGGCCGAGGTGAAGGAAGCTGTCGACGCAGCCGCTGAATGGGCTGAATCCCGACCACTGCCTGATCCGGCAACGGTTGAGCTTCACCTGTACGGGACCGCGCATACGAATCCGCCCAAGGAATTCACGGAGCCTCAGCACGCAGGTCCCAGGAGCGTGATGGTCGACGCGATCAACCACGCGCTGAAAGAAGAGATGGAGCGCAACCCGAAGATGGTGATCTTCGGCGAAGACGTTGCGGACGGCAAAGGAGGCGTTTTCACGGCAACGAAAGGCATCTCGACAACATTCGGGACGATTCGCGCATTCAACTCCCCCCTCGCTGAGGCGAGCATCATCGGGGTCGCTATCGGCCTTGCACTGAAAGGGTGGAAGCCTGTCCCCGAAATCCAATTCGGCGATTACATTTGGCCCGCGTTCATGCAAATCCGCGACGAGCTCGCGATGTATCGTTACCGTTCGGATGGTTCGTGGCCGTGTCCGTTGGTTATTCGCGTTCCGGTCGGCGGCTACATACACGGCGGCCACTATCACAGCCAGTGCATCGATGGGATTATGGCCCACATACCTGGGATCCGTCTGGCGTTCCCGTCAAACGCGGCCGATGCAAAGGGATTGCTCAAAGCTGCCATCCGCGGCGATGATCCGGTCATCTTTATGGAACACAAGGGTCTCTATCGCCAGGGTTACGCTGCGACGCCCGAGCCCGATGCGGACTACATGCTTCCGTTTGGCATTGCGGCGGTCCGGCGCGAGGGGAGTGACATCACCGTCATCACCTACGGTGCCACGGTCCAAAAAACGCTTGAGGCGGCAAGGAAGATGGAGGAAAAGGGAGCGAGTGTTGAAGTGATCGACATCCGGACGCTCAATCCGTTGGATGAAGAGACGATTTTCCGCTCGGTCAAGAAGACTGGGAAAGTCGTGGTTGTTTATGAGGATACCCTGACAGGAGGGTTTGGTGCGGAGATCGCGGCGCGCGTTGCCCAGCAATGTTTCGAGTATCTGGATGCGCCGGTGAAGCGTGTCGCTGCGCTTGATACTCCCGTGCCTTACAGCCCTCCCCTTGAGAATGCGATGTTGCCGAACGAGGCGAAGATCCTTGCGGCACTCCAGGAACTCGCTGCCTACTAGAGGAAAGCTCCAATGCAAGTCGATGTGGTGATGCCCAAAATGGGAGAAAGCATTCAGGAAGGAAAGATCCTTCGCTGGATGAAGAAACCGGGCGACAAGATCGAGAAGGATGAGTCGATCCTCGAGATCAGTACGGACAAAGTCGATTCCGAGATACCATCACCGGCTGCCGGCGTTCTGACGAAGATCATCGTCCCGGAAGGCGATACTGTCGAAGTGGGGACCGTCATCGCAGCGATCGAGACGAACGCATCAGCAGCAAGAGTTGAGTCGGGCTCGCAACCTCCTGCCGCACCGACGCTTCAGAGGCCTCCGGCAGGAGAGCCGCCAGCCAAGACGGCAGTGGGCGCATCAACCGCTGCACCCATTTCCGGCGGACAGCGTGAAAGCGATCGATTCTACTCGCCGCTCGTCCGTACGATCGCCAGGAAAGAGGGGATTGCGCTCGAGGAGCTCGACCAGCTCAGCGGGACGGGCATCGGCGGACGGGTCACGAAGAAAGACGTGATGGATTATCTCAGCACTCGCTCGGCTAAGCCCACGCCCGCGGTTCGGTCCGAGCCGGGCCTTCAACGGGTCGACCTGAAAGACGTGCAGCGCAAGCATCCACCGCCGTTGTTCGAGGTCGTGCAGATGGATAATGTTCAGCTCAAGATGGCTGAACATATGGTGCGGAGTGTCCGCACGTCACCTCACGTGGAGGCGATCTCCGAGTGTGACGTTACTGGAATTGTTGATTTTCGTCTGAAGAACGCGGAGCGCTTTGAGAAGCAGGAAAGTTTCAAGCTCACGTATACTCCTTTCTTTCTCGATGCGGCGATCCGAGCGTTGAAGGAGTTCCCTCTTGTGAACAGCTCGGTCGAAGGGGACAAAATCATCTTGAAGAAGTTTATCAACTTTGGGATCGCCGTCGCGTCCCCCAGCGGGCTGATTGTTCCCGTCATCAAGAACGCCGAGGAAAAGAACTTCCTCGGGCTTGCCAGGGCGGTCAACGATCTCTCCCTGCGGACGAGGAACAAGAAGCTGAGCCCGGATGAGGTGATGGGTGGAACCTTCACGATCACGAACTACGGAATCTTCGGCAACACGATCGGCACGCCGATCATCAATCAACCTCAGGTAGCAATTCTGGGCGTCGGTGCGATCAAGAAGCGCCCCGTGGTGGTTCCGGATGCAGACGGGAATGACTCTCTCGCGATTCGCTCCATTGTGTTCTTGACGCTCGCGTTCGATCACCGCATCGTCGACGGCGCGATCGGCGGACAATTCCTGGAGCGAGTGATCTCCAATCTCGAGCAATTCGATTTCAACAGGACATTCTGACGTGCCCGTCACGATACAAGAAATACCGGCAGAGCAGGCAGATCATTCGGAGCCCCGCAGGCCCGAATGGCTGAAGGCGAAGATCCCCGGAGGGGAGGCGTACGCTCGTCTCAAGAATATTATCGACGCTCACAAGCTGCACACCGTCTGTGAGGAAGCCCGCTGTCCGAATATGGGCGAATGTTGGCACGCCGGTACCGCAACGTTCATGATCTTGGGCGACATCTGCACACGATCGTGCGGCTTTTGCGCCGTCAAGACAGGTCGACCGGAGTACGGACTCGATTGGGATGAGCCGCGGAGAGTGGTCGACGCGATCAAGCTCATGAAGGTCCGCCACGCCGTGATTACGTCTGTCAACCGAGACGAGCGGAAGGACGGGGGCTCACCGATCTTCGCGGAGATCATTCGGTTGATACACAAGGAGCTGGCTGGCGTTACTGTTGAAGTGCTTATTCCGGACTTCAAAGGGAGCGAGGAGGCGCTGAACATCGTTCTCGGCGCCGGGCCGGATATCCTCAATCACAATTTAGAAACCGTTCCGCGTCTTTACAGGACCGTCCGGCCGCAGGCTAACTACCGGCAATCCCTTGAGGTGCTCTCCCGAGCGAAGAGCAGGGGATTTGTCACAAAGACCGGAATGATGCTCGGCATCGGCGAGCGGACGGAGGAGGTCGTCGAGGCGATGAAGGATGTGCGGAAGACGCAGTGCGACATCCTCACGCTCGGGCAATATCTCCAGCCGACGAAAGAGCACCTGCCGGTGGACCGGTACGTCCACCCGGACGAGTTCAAGATGCTGAAGGAACTTGGCCTTGAGATGGGCTTCAAGCACGTCGAGTCCGGCCCCCTCGTCCGCAGCTCATACCACGCCGAGCGGCACGTCGCTTGATCTGCGTTTGTTCCACACTTCTGTCGTGAGGTGTGTGACTCTACGGTGTGCCGACAATGACGTTTTGTTCAACAGATCTCTTCCCCACGAGTCCTAGGCCGTAACCGACTTCTTCCCTTCACCATTTCTCTCGGAGGTTGTATGAAGAACGGATTGATTCTTCTTCTGGCAGGTGTCGCTCTGTTCATTCTCGGGTGCCGTCAGGGCGTGCAGGAGCGGCAGGTGAAGCAGTACACGATCGAGCAGTTCATGAACACCGAGGCGATCGGCGGTGCCTCCTTCTCGCACGATGAGAAGCTCGTTCTGTACTCGAGCAAGAAGACCGGCATCTACAACGCCTTTGCCGTGCCTGTGGAGGGCGGGACGCCCGTCCAGTTGACCGACTCCAAGGACAACTCCATCTTCTCCCTTTCGTTCTTCCCGCACGACAACCGCATCCTCTACAGCAGCGACAAGGGAGGGAACGAGATCCAACACATCTACCTGCGGAACGAGGATGGGACAATCAAGGAGCTGACGCCGGGAGAGAAGGCTCGAGCGGAGTTCTACGGGTGGGCCTATGACGAAAGGAGCTTCTTCTTCGGCTGGAACAAACGCAATCCCAAGTTCATGGATGTCTATGAGATGGAGATTGCCTCGATGACGCCAAAGCTCATCTATCAGAACGACTTGGGATACGACTTTGCAGTGTCTTCGAATGACAAGCGGTACATCGCATTTTCCAAGAGCATTACGAACAACAATTCGGACATGTACCTCTACGATCGGCTGAGCAAGAAGATGAAACATCTCAGTCCACACGAGGGAGATGTTCAGTTCTCTCCTGAGACCTTCAGTGTTGATTCGAAGACCCTGTATTTCCTGACGAACGATGGGAGTGAGTTCATGTTCCTGAAGCGTTACGACATCGGGACCGGGAGATCGGAGAAGGTCAAGGAAGCGGCGTGGGATATCTCCTTCGCCGGATTTTCGCGAAACGGGAAGTATCGTGTCGTCGGGATCAACAATGACGCGAGGACCGAGATCGAGGTGTACGAGAACGCGACCGGGCAGCCGGTCTCGCTCCCCAAGCTGCCGAACGCAGAGATCACCTCGGTCCGTATCTCGAAGAGCGAAAAACTGATGTCGTTCTATGTGAACGGCTCGCGCTCGCCGAACAACCTCTACGTCTATGACTTCGAAACCAAACGGTATAAACCGCTTACAAACACGCTTAATCCGGAGATCAATCCGGAGGACTTGGTGGATGCCCAGGTTGTGCGGTACAAATCATTCGACGGAGTCGAGATCCCGGCTATCTACTACAAGCCCCGAAACGTTCAGGAGGGGATGAGCATCCCCGCTCTCGTGTGGGTGCACGGTGGTCCCGGTGGTCAGTCACGGGTGGGATACTCTCCCCTGCTGCAGTATCTCGTGAACCATGGCTATGCTCTCATCGCCGTAAACAACCGCGGAAGTTCCGGATATGGCAAGACCTTCTTCAAGATGGATGATCTGAAGCACGGGTCGGAGGATCTGGCTGACTGCGTCGGGGCAAAAAAAATCCTTGCTTCCTTGGGCTACGTCGATACAACGAAAATCGGGATCATCGGTGGGAGCTACGGCGGCTACATGGTTTGCGCCGCTCTGACCTTCCGTCCGCTGGAGTTTGACGTTGGCGTCGATATTTTTGGCGTTACCAACTGGGTGAGGACATTGAAGAGCATACCCCCCTGGTGGGAGGCCGGGCGGAAAGCCCTCTATGCGGAGCTGGGCGATCCGTTCAAGCAAGAGGAGTTTCTGAAAGCGAAGTCCCCGCTCTTCTTTGCCGATAGGATTCGGAGGCCGCTGATGGTGCTCCAGGGGGCAAACGATCCACGCGTGCTGAAGGTGGAATCGGATGAGATGGTGGCGGCCGCTCGGAAGAACGGTGTCCCGGTGGAATATGTTGTCTTTCCTGACGAAGGGCATGGGTTCGTGAAAAAGGCGAATGAGATCGATGGGTATAAGGCGATCCTGGATTTCTTGGAGAAGTATCTGAAGGGATCGAATGGGATGTAGGGGAGAAGTGCTGGGGCGCTGGGATCGGGGCAAAAAGGCGTTGACATTGTTAGCATTTTGGGCTATATTGAACAACTAGAGTTGAGCCAATCGCAGATTTTCGAGAGAATTTGGAGGCAATCGGAGTGGAATCATCACCAAACACGAAATTCTTCAAACCTGGAGAAGTCAGTGAGAAGTGGTTTCTGGTCGATGCCAGCGGCAAGACGCTCGGTCGCGTCGCTTCACAGATTGCCAGAGTAATTCGAGGTAAGCACAAACCCACGTTTACGCCGAGCAACGACTTGGGTGATCACGTGGTTGTTATCAACGCGGAAAAGGTTGTTGTGACGGGCAAACGTCTCGAGCTCAAAGAGTATTTTCACAGCACGATGTATCCCGGCGGCGCCCGCTTTGAGTCATTCAAGGACATGCTCAAGCGAAGCCCCCAGGCCATCTTTGAGCACGCCGTCAAAGGGATGCTTCCTCACAACCGGCTCGGTCGGAAGATGATCCGGAAGTTAAAAGTCTATGCGGGGGCGACTCATCCTCACGCTGCTCAGCAGCCGGAAGTGCTGTCTCTGTGAAGCTATCTTAACGAAGGGTCTGCATGCCAATTCACATTACTATCGGTCGCCGGAAGACCGCTGTGGCGCGGGTGAAGCTCGCGGAAGGATCCGGCAAGGTCTTGATCAACAACAAAGAACTGGAACGGTACTTTCCCGTCGCTGTGTTGCGGGAGGAGGTGCTCAAGCCGTTCGAGGCGACCTCCACGCTGGGTCGCTATGATGCCAAGGTCCGCGTCCGGGGTGGCGGGCCAACGGGTCAAGCCGGAGCGATCAAACTCGGCATCGCTCGTTCGCTCCTGGCGATCGATGAGGACACCCGGCAGAACTTACGGAACGCGGGGTTGCTCACGCGCGATCCTCGTATGGTCGAGCGGAAGAAATACGGCCAGAAGAAGGCGCGTAAGCGGTTCCAGTTCTCGAAGCGCTAATTGTCATCGTCATTGACTCATCCATCACTCATATCCTCTGATCTGAACGGGAGTGTCCCGACGATCCACAGGATCGACGGGATTCCGGGATGAGACGACGGGGATAGAAGACTAACTCAAAAGGAAGCATGATGCCACGCGTCGAACTAGAAGCACTTCTCCAGGCCGGTGCCCACTTCGGGCACATCACCCGCCGTTGGAATCCCAAAATGAAGCCGTACATCTTCATGGAACGCAACGGGATTCACATCATCGATCTCAAGAAGACACAAGAGATGCTCGAGTCAGCGTGCAACGCTGTCGCGAACATCGTTTCGCAGGGGAGGAAACCCCTCTTCGTCGCAACCAAGCAGCAGGCGAAGGAGGTGGTGGGGGAGCAGGCGAAACGATGCGGAGCTTTTTACGTCACGGAGCGGTGGCTGGGCGGAATGTTGACGAACTTTACGACGATTCGCAAAAGCGTCAAGAGGCTCACCAACATCGATAAGATGGAGACGGACGGCACGTTCGAAAAGATCACGAAAAAGGAGCGGTTGTTCCTTGATCGCGAACGTGAGAAGCTGCAAAACGTGCTGACCGGCGTCGTCGATATGTCCCGCCTCCCGGGACTCGTTTACGTCGTGGATGTGAAGAAGGAAGCGATCGCCGTAAAAGAGGCTCGCCGGCTCGGCATTCCGGTCGTGGCGATCGTTGATACGAATTGCGATCCCGATCTGGTCGATTTCCCCATCCCGGCGAATGACGATGCCTTGAAATCTGTCCAGCTCATTACAAAGGCGCTCGCCGATGCTGTGGCCGAGGGAAGCCAGAGAGCGTCGGCGCGCCAGGCGGAGGAGGCAATGGTTCAGAGCACGGAGCACAAGGAAGAAACCGAAAAACCGAAAGTCGAAGAAAAAGCGTGACGAAGGAGGCAGTACCCACGATATGGCAGTAGTCTCAATCGAGCTTGTGAAACAACTGCGAGAGAAGACCGGCGCGGGGATGATGGACTGCAAGCGCGCGCTCGAGGAAACGAAGGGAGATCTCGAACAGGCTATCGAATATCTGCGGAAAAAAGGTGCCGCGGTCGCGGCAAAACGGGCTGACAGGATCGCGAACCAAGGAGTGGTTGAGGCGTACATCCATGCCGGCGGAAGGATCGGGGCGATGGTGGAGCTCAACTGTGAAACGGATTTCGTCGCAAAGACCCCGGAGTTCAGGCAGCTTGCGCATGATCTGGCGATGCAGATTGCGGCGATGAGTCCTCAGTTCATCAGCAAGGAGAACGTCGACAAGGCAACGCTTGACAAGGAGATGGAGATCTACCGGACGCGGGCAGTGAACGAAGGGAAGCCGGCCGCCATTGCAGAAAAGATCGCTGAAGGACGACTTGAGAAGTTCATTCAAGAGATTTGCCTGCTGGAGCAGAGCTTCATCAAGGACTCCGGCAAGACCATCAAGGACCTGCTTGCCGAAGCCACCGGCAAGGTGGGGGAGAAAATCAGTGTCCGACGGTACCAGCGATATCATCTTGGAGAAGACGCAACCTAATCCCTTCCACCGAATCCTGAACCAGTTCGGGATTTTTTCATCCTGACCAGAACGATGGACAAACTCCGATACAAGCGGATCCTGCTGAAGCTCAGCGGGGAAGCGTTGTTGGGTGACCGGGAGTACGGAATTGACGCGAAGGTCCTGAATCTCTACGCCGAAGAAATCAAGTCGGTGGGGGAGCTCGGCGTTGAAGTCGGCATCGTCATCGGCGGTGGGAACATTTATCGCGGTGTAGAGGACGCTGCCGACGGGGTCGACAAGGTCACGGGCGATCATATGGGCATGTTGGCGACGGTCATTAACGCCCTGGCTCTGCAGAATGCTCTCGAGAAGCACGGGTTGTATACTCGGTGTCTCAGCGCGATCAACATGGAAAGAATCGCGGAGCCGTTCATTCGCCGGCGGGCCATCCGCCACCTTGAGAAGGGAAGGGTCGTGATTTTTGCCGCCGGAACGGGGAATCCGTACTTCACCACGGACACGGCGGCAGCCCTGCGCGCCATCGAGATCGAAGCTGATGTTATTCTGAAGGGCACGCGGGTGGACGGCGTCTACGACAGTGATCCTGAAAAGAACGCTTCGGCGATTCATTTGCCGAAGATCGGCTATGCCGATATCCTGAAGAAAGATCTCCGTGTAATGGATTTGACGGCCATTACGCTCTGCAGGGAGAACAAGCTTCCGATCGTTATCTTCAATATGAACAAACCGGGCAATCTCCGGCGCGTTGTGGTGGGCGAGGCGATCGGGTCAAGGGTCTCTTTTGTTGATGCCTGAATTCAAGCACCTCACGCGATGTCCTGACCACTAATCAAGCGAGCAAGAACACGATGGTAAAGGAAATCCTCAAGAACGCTGAAGATCGAATGAAGAAGGCGGTCGAAGTCGTGCGCGAGGAGCTTACTAAAGTGAGAACAGGAAAAGCGACCACCGCACTCCTCGATGGTATCAAGATCGAATACTACGGCAGCCAGGTGCCACTGCGACAGGTTGCCAATATCAGCACACCGGATGTCCACACGATCAGCGTCCAACCGTGGGAGAAGAACACCCTGGCGGCGATCGACAAGGCGATACTGAATGCCAACCTCGGCCTGAATCCTGTGAATGATGGGACGATCCTCCGTGTTCCCATCCCCCCTCTGAACGAGGAGCGGCGCAGAGAATTGGTCAAGCTCATCAAGAAGTTCGGTGAGGACGGCAAGATCGCGGTGCGCAACGTGCGCCGCGATGCCATCGAGCATCTGAAGAAATCGGAGAAACAAGAGCACTTTTCAGAGGACGAACGGAAGCGGGGAGAGCAGGAGTCACAGAAGCTCACGGACAAGTACATCAAGGAGATCGACAACCTCCTCGCGCTCAAGGAGAAGGAGATCATGGAGGTGTAACGAAGTCACGAGTCTCAGGTCTCAGTGCGCCTCGAGCCAATTCTTCCCAACGCCGATCTCGACCTCAAGCGGGACGTCGAGCTTCAGGGACTCCTGCATATGGTTCGTGACGAGTCGGCGGACCTCCTTTTCCTCATCCTTCTTGAGCTCAAAGACGAGCTCGTCGTGCACCTGGAGGAGCATCTTGGTCTCGAGCAGGGCCTTCGTGAATGCGCGGTCGATATTGATCATCGCAAGCTTGATCATGTCGGCTGCGGTCCCCTGGATCGGCATGTTGATTGCCTGGCGCTCCGCGTTTTGCCGAATGTTCTGATTGTGGCTGTTGAGATCGGGCAGATAGCGGCGGCGGCCGAGGAGCGTTTCGACATACCCGCTCACCCGCGCGGTATCGATGGTATCGTTGATGTACTCCTTGACCTTTGGAAACCGCTCGAAGTAGCGCGCGATGATCTCTTTCGCTTCCGTTTGCGTAATCTCCAAACGATTCGCCAGCCCGAAGGGGCCGATCCCATACATAATGCCGAAGTTCACCTCTTTGGCCTTCCTTCGGATGTCTCTCGTGAGGCCGTTCGGTGAGACCCCGAAGACCTTGGCAGCGGTGGTCGTGTGAACATCTTCCTTGTTCCGAAAGGCCTCTGCGAGCCCCTCGTCGCCCGAAATGTGCGCCATAACCCGTAGCTCGATCTGGGAATAGTCGGCGGACATCATCAGGCTGTCTTCGTCCCCGGGGACGAACGCTTCGCGGATCGAGCGGCCGATCTCGGTGCGGATCGGGATATTCTGCAGGTTGGGGTCGCTGCTGGAAAGCCTTCCCGTCGCCGCGATGGTCTGGTTGAATGAAGTATGGACCCGACCGCTCCTGGGGTTGACCAGTGCCGGCAGTGCATCGACGTAGGTCGACTTGAGCTTCGAAAGCTGTCGATAGCTGAGGAGATGCTCGACGATGGGATGCTCGTTTCGCAGAGTCTCGAGAACTCCGACGTCCGTCGAGAATCCGGTCTTCGTTTTCCTCACGGTGGGCAGCTTCAGTTTGTTGAACAACACTTCCCCCAGTTGCTGCGTCGAATTGATGTTGAACGGTTCCCCTGCAAGCTTGTGAATCTCTCGAGTCAGGTTTTCGAGTTCCCGCTCAAGTTCCTTCGACATATCTCGCAGGCGGCCGATGTCGACCGCAACGCCCGCTTTTTCCATCTTGGCGAGCACCGAAATCAGCGGAAACTCAACTTCCCCGCATAATCTTACCATCCCTTGATCTTGGAGTTTGGGTGCGAGGGTTTTGTAAAGCTGGAACGTGACATCGGCATCCTCGCAAGAGTAGTCGGAGAGCGCGTCGAGAGGGACGTCCCGTATATTTTTCCGTTCCTTGCCCGATCCTGTGAGGTCGTCATAACTCACTGTTTTGTACCGGAGATGTTCTTTCGCGAGCGCATCAAGGTTATGCCTGCTATCTGCGCGGAGAATGTAGTTGGCGATCATCGTGTCGAAGCCAATCCCCTCGGTCCAGATCCCATACTGCGAGAGAACCAGCATATCGTACTTGATATTGTGGCCGACCTTTCGGATCGACGGATCCTGCAGGATCGGCTTGAGCTCTTCTACCACGACCTGGGCGTCAAGCCCTCTGAGATCACCGCCGACCTGCTTCTCCTGATCAAAGAGGCCGGATCGTGAATTCGTGCCGCCCCCGCTTACGGCGACAAAAAACGCATCGTGCGATTTCAGGGAGAACGAGATGCCGACGAGTTCTGCGTTCAGCGGGTCAGTGGATGTGGTCTCCGTATCGAAGACGAACTCCCCTGCCTTCTTCAGCCCGGAGCAAAAGTCCCTGAACTCTTTCGGTGTGGTGATCAGCCGGTATGAATGCTCGGACTGCCGGATGTCCGAGAGCTTGATTTCCTGCGGCGGGAACTCCATCTCTCCGGACGCTGCGGGCTCCTCGCGTCCGCTCCATTTCTTCAGTGAAAGGATGAGCGACTTGAACTCCAGCTCCTCGAACAGTCTTATCAGAGCTTGCGTATCTTTCTCCGCTGCCTTCAGAGTGTGAAAGTCAACCTTGATCGGAACCTTGGTGTTGATCGTCACGAGCCCTTTGGAGAGCAGAGCCTTGTCCTTGTTGGCTTCGAGCTTCTGCTTCACACCCTTCTGTTCAATCTTGTCGATGTTTCTGTAAATGTCCTCGATGCGGCCGAATTTCTGCACGAGCGGAATCGCGGTCTTCTCACCGACCCCGGGAACACCGGGGACATTGTCTGACGTATCTCCGACCAATCCTAGCACGTCCACCACGCGGTCGGGTGTTACGCCGAACTTCTGTTTGACCCCATCGATGTCGACAATCTCTACATCCGTTCCTTGTCGGCCGGGTTTGTACATCTTCGTTCGTTGGGACACGAGCTGCATGAAATCCTTATCGGCGGTGACCAGGAAGGTAAGCACCTTCTCTCGTTCCGCGCGCCTTGCGATCGTCCCGATAATGTCATCGGCCTCGTACCCGTCCATTTCGATCACAGGAATCCGGTAAGCATTCACAATCACTTTGATCGCGATGAGCTGGGCGCTCATGTCTTCGGGCATCTTCTGACGTGTTGCTTTGTAGTCCTTGTAAGCCTTATGACGGAACGTCGGCGCCGCGGTGTCAAACACAACGGCGATGTAGTCGGGCGACTCTTGCGTCAGAATCCTGTTCAGGAATGTGACGAATCCGTAGACCGCGCTGGTATTCTCGCCCCTCGAGTTCAAAAGAGGGCGGTGGATGAAGGCGTAGTACGAGCGGTAAGCGATCGCCGTTCCGTCAATCAGGAAAAGCCGTTTGGCTGAGCTCATGGGAAGTGGGAGCGTCTCTAGTGGTTAGTTGTGAGTCTTAACGTTCATGCGTCAATGTAAATCGGAATTCTGCTCAAGTCAACAACGATGGGTGGCAACCTGCCGGACACGTCGAGCAATGGGTCGGGACGAGCAAGACCTTGATCGTCGAGCCGGCGCACGGTCATACGGTACGAGAGGAGGAGGGCTCAGAGAGTCTCGTCGACGCTCGGTGTCCCAGGAACTGGGACGGGCATTTCTGGGACCACAGGCGATGTTCGTCCCGTCAGATCTATGAAGGAAGTACCGACGAGGACCAACGATGTCGCCAGGAGAACACCCGTGACGTAGAAGTCCTCGCGCAAACCCATGGCCGCTGCGATGTATCCTCCAGCGGTAGGTCCGATGATGTTGGCCAGAAGGTAGAAGCTGGCTGCGATTCCCATGATGCCGCCCCGCCGCGATAAGGATGAATGTTTGCTGACGTATGAATAGAGGGAGGGCAGGATTCCCCCCATGCAAAACCCTTGCAGAGCGCGGAGAAAGAGAAGCTGATAAGCTTGAGTCACGAAACCCTGAGCCGTGCAAGCGAGGGTTGATCCGGAGAGTGCCAGGAGAAGGTTCTTCTTATAGCTCGCAGCATCGTTTCTTTTTCGCCACCATGGAGAGGAAATGACCATGAAGACACCGGTAATCGAGAAGATGGCCCCGGCCATCGTGGCAAGGTGCTCTTTCTTGGGTTCGAGGTAATCGACGTACAGTGCAAACACTGCCTGAACCAGCAGGAGAGCCACCTGCGTTAGCAAGATGATCCCGAGCGCAAGCGCGGACGCGACGAACCCGCTGATAGCTCCCTAAAGCATACGAAAGAAGAAGAGCATTTCGACGGTCTGCGAGGGGCCGATCAGCGCCTGCGAAATCGTCAATCCGAATATTGCGCACATGACCATCAGCTTCCGTCCGTACCGATCGCCGAGGAATCCCCACACGGGTGTGAGGAAGAAGGAGAGGAAGAACGGTCCAGCAAAGACGAGCCCGCTCCATCGAGCCACCTCTTCGGGGGAAGTGACGCCGAGGCTATGGATCTAGAAGGGGAGAAAGGGGACGACAAGATTCATGCCCATCATCGTAATGAACTGAGATGTCCAGATGATGTACAGGGTCTTGCGCCAAGGTTCGACGTGCTTCAGCGTCATCTTTTGAATTCTCCCGTCCAAGAAGATCGCGGTCATGTACGGATCGCGAAAATATAGCCAAAGGTCGCGACAAAGCAAAGGCCTCATTGGAATTCTTGCGCTGCCGTCGTATATTGACGGCCGAGTTTCTTATGAAAAAGATCAACATCTACATCATTCTTGCTTTGCAGCAGCTGATCTCCGGCGGGACACATATCGTTGCGAAGGTTGTTGTAGCCGATCTGGATCCTGCTGCTCTCACCTTCATACGGTCGATCATTGCCTCCGCGGGTTTGCTGGCGGTATGCTGGACTCGATCAGGGCCGCTCCGCATCGACCGGCGTGACTGGGGTCGGGTTGCGCTTATGGGCTTCCTGGGGGTGGCACTCAATCAGTTCCTGTACCTTTGCGGATTGAGGTACACCACGGCGGCGAACGGCGCACTCCTCTACGCTGCGACGCCCGTTTTCGTGCTATTGCTGTCTCATCTTTTCTTGAAGGAAACCATCTCGCCGAAGAAGACCATCGGCATTATCCTCGCGTTCATCGGCATTGCGATCGTGATCTTTGAACGCGGCGTCGACCTTGGCTCCGGCTACGCGTTCGGGAATTTCCTGATCCTCATTGCGGTCATCGGATGGACCTTGGCGATGATTGTGGGGAAGGAGCTTATCGTCCGGTACGGAGCTCTCCGGACAACGGCCGCGATGATGACGGCAGGGGCCATCATCTTTGCCCCGTTCGGGGTTGTCTCCACCCTCCGGGTTCCCATCTCCACACTAAACACTTTCGATTGGGCTGGAATCCTCTATTTGGCGCTTGGGACTTCCATTCTGGGCTATCTTCTCTGGTATCACGCGCTTGGGCGGATCGATGCGAGCAAGGTAGCCGTATTTGCCAACGCTCAACCGGTCATCGCGGCCGTTCTCTCCTTGGTTTTCCTTGACTACACGATTACCGGCAGTTTTGTGATGGGGAGCATAATCACGATCGCTGGGATTGTCGTCACACAGCGGGGGTAGAAGATTTTGTAGCCTTACGTCAGCGCCACCCCGCGTTGTGGAGGTTTGTTCTCAAGAGGGGTGGTGACGACGGGATGCAGTAACCATAGTCAAACTTGGAGGGGTGGGCTATGAGCACAGCAATATTGGCGGTAATGTACGTGGCCCTGTCCCTGGTGCTCGCACTCTGGAACAGGCGGAAGGGACACGGGTTTTGGCTGGGATTCTTCTATTCGATCTTCCTGACCCCCGTACTCGGCTTCGTGACGATTGCAATCACCGAGGATGTGGTTTTCCTCAGAACCGGCAACGGGGTTAAGAGATCGTGCCCGCGCTGCTATGCGTTGACAACCGAGAACATCTCATTCTGCGAGGAGTGCGGAGCCCATATTCAGCGCCAGACGGTGAAGAACTATCTCCAGCTCGCCGAGCTGTTCATCGGTCTCGTTGCGACCGCGGTCATGGTCCGGTTCCTCATGTAGCGCCGTGATCACGCCGCACGCGCACGCAGAGGATCAAGTCGCCGAGAGGCTGGTGGAGAGATTTTGAGAGGAAACGCCTCGCGAAGCCGAAGATTTCACAATGGGACCCACTGAACGTTCTTCAGTGGGTCCTTTGTTTTTCAGATTGCTTCTGGCGGGGTTTTTCAATATCTTTTCGGCGACGGATTCAGCACACGGAGAGGTGGCCGAGTGGCTGAAGGCACAGGTTTGCTAAACCTGCATAGGGGGTAAACCTCTATCGAGGGTTCGAATCCCTCCCTCTCCGCACGGGTTCAGAAGTCAGCGCCAGTTTCATCAACGTCGAGAGCTGGCAGTCCCTCGACTTCGGTCGACAAGAAACGTCGACCTTCGCTCGGGATGTCAAATGGAGAGCAGGCAGAACGGCTGTTGCATCCCGAACCGACGTGCGGTAGCGTTTGGAGGGTTCGCCTAATGGTATGGCAGCAGTCTTGAAAACTGCCGTCCCGCAAGGGACGTGGGGGTTCAAGTCCCTCACCCTCCGCAGTCGGATCCTTCCCCTCAGTGTTCTAAGTCAGCACCAACCTCTTTCCGCAGTCCCCTTGTCGCAACTCCGCACGACGAGGAGCACTCCCTCCAATGCCGCCTCAAACGGAGCGGCAGACCGAGCGTGTCACTATTGGGAACGGGGAGCGGCTGTTGTTGCACACCGATGCGATCACCGAGGCGTCCGACGAACGTGAGGAGTTCTATGACGTCGACTTCCCGCTGCGTGACTTCCTCCTTCATCACAGGCCTGACCGAGCCGAAGCGTTCATCGCCGATCTGATCAGTGACATCACGGTGCTGCGACCGCACGTAAATCCGTTCTGTTGTTGACTTTCCCCCTCCTGAGCGTTACATTTGATTGAGAGAATCGATGTCATACTGTACCAAGCTCTGCACGCCCGAGGAGTTCGCAAACGCTCAGTTGCAACATCGGGCTCTACGTGAGCCCCAGAGAGCTTGGAGCAGGCGTCTCGCGGATCGAGACGCTTTTTTTGTATCCTGGAAGCAGGCAATCATCGAGTGACCGATCACGTTCGAGTGCGATTTGCGCCGAGCCCGACGGGTTTTCTCCACGTTGGCGGGCTCCGGACAGCGCTTTACAACTACCTCTTCGCCAAACACAACGGCGGCAAGTTCATCCTTCGCATCGAGGATACGGATCAGACACGCAAAGTCGAGGGGGCGGTCGAGAACCTTATCTCGACGCTCGAATGGGCCGGAATCCACTATGATGAGGGACCGCATCGAGAGGGCAAGTACGGTCCGTACATTCAGTCTGAACGGCTCGAAATCTACCGCGAGCATGCGCGTCAGCTCATCGATCGGGGGAAAGCGTACTACTGCTTCTGCGCCCCTGAACGGCTGGAGGAAGCCCGGAAGAGCCAGCTCGCCGCGAAGCTCTCTCCAGCGTATGACCGTCATTGTCGCGACCTACCTCCTGACGAGGTGGAGCGACGGCTCGCTGGCGGGGAGCGTCACGTCGTCCGGATGAAAGTCCCCGCCGAAGGGGAGATGACCTTTCACGACCTGATCCGCGGCGACGTCACGATTTCCTACTCGGTCCTCGATGACCAGGTCATCTTGAAATCCGACGGGTTCCCCACGTACCATCTCGCCGTCGTCGTCGATGACCGCCTGATGGAGATCACGCACATCATCCGGGGGGAGGAGTGGCTTCCGAGCGTTCCCAAGCATATCTTGCTCTATGAATATTTCGGCTGGGAAGTGCCGGAGCTCGCGCACTTACCGCTGCTGCTGAATCCGGATAAGAGCAAGCTGAGCAAGCGGCAGGGAGATGTTGCGGTTGAGGATTACCGCGCAAAGGGTTATCTCAAAGAGGCCATGGTCAACTTCGTCGCTTTCTTAGGGTGGAATCCCGGCGATGAGCGTGAGATCTTCACGCTCGATGAGCTCATCAAAGAGTTCTCATTGGAGCGGGTCGGAAAATCCGGCGCGGTGTTCAATGTCGAAAAACTGAATTGGATGAATTTCGAGCACCTCCGGAAAAAACCCGATACGGAAGTGCTGGCGATGTTGAAGGAATCCCTGGTGCAGTCAGGCATTGACGACAAGCAGTTTGACAACGGCTACCTGCTCCGAGTCATCGCTGCGATGCGCGAGAGGGTGACGTTCGTGAGGGATTTCGTGGAGAAGAGTCCTTACTTCTTTCAGCAGCCCGTAGAGTACGATCCGGCCGTCGTGAAGAAGAGGTGGAATCAGGAAACGCCAGACCAGATGAAGAAGTTGGTCGAGGAGTTCTCCCGGTTGGAACATCCGCAGAAGGAGGAGTACGAAGCGGCACTCCACCGTACAGCCGAGACATTGGGCATCCGCCGCGCCGACCTGATTCACGCCGTGCGGTTGGCGGTGTCAGGAGTCGGAGCTGGCCCCGGTTTATTTGATATCTTGTTCATTCTCGGCAAGGACGAAACGATCCGGAGAATCAAATCAGCAATCGAAAGACTAGGAGGACACTGAAGTAGGGGGAAGTCTGTCACACCCGCGACCTGTCCGCTATGCTTTGTGGCGGAAAGCTGGTGTCCAGATCTTGGCTATCTTCTGGATTCCGGCTCTCGCTACGCTCGGCCGGAATGACTTCGCCCTCTCGTTTCTGCCTCTTATCAACCAAGCAAGAACAATGGAAAAAGACAGTAGCTCAGAGGTGAGTAAGACAAAGCCCCAAGCCACGGAATCCCGCGGTGAATCGCCGGAACGGAAGAACTTCATCCGTGACATCATCGACGAGGATTTGAAGACGAACAAATTCGACGGCAGGGTGCACACACGTTTCCCTCCCGAGCCGAATGGTTATCTTCACATCGGTCACGCAAAATCCATCTGCCTGAATTTCGGCCTCGCGCGTGACTACAAGGGACTCTGCAACCTCCGGTACGACGATACGAATCCCACCAAAGAGGAGGTGGAGTATGTCGAGTCCATCAAGCGGGACGTGCGGTGGATCGGGTTCGATTGGGAGGATCGTGAGTACTATGCCTCCGACTACTTCGAGCAGCTCTTCGAGTACGCCGTCCAGTTGATCAAGCAAGGAAAGGCGTACGTCTGTGACCTCAATGCCGATGAGGTTCGGGAGTATCGAGGCACCCTGACCGAGCCGGGCAAAGACAGTCCCCACCGGAACCGGTCTATCGAGGAGAATTTGGACCTCTTCGAGCGGATGCGCAAGGGGGAGTTCCCCGACGGTTCCCGGACGCTCCGAGCGAAGATCGATATGGCATCGCCCAACCTGAACATGCGCGATCCCGTGATGTACCGCATCCTTCATGCGTCGCACCACAGGACGGGCGACACGTGGTGCATTTATCCGATGTACGACTGGGCGCACGGCCAGTGCGATTCGATCGAGAGGGTCACGCATTCGATCTGTACGCTCGAGTTCGCGGATCATCGGCCGCTGTACAATTGGCTTCTCGACGAGCTCGGAGTCTATCATTCGCGGCAGATCGAGTTTGCGCGGCTCAATCTGACGTATACGGTCATGAGCAAACGGAAACTCCTGCAGCTTGTCGAGGAGGGGTATGTCAAAGGCTGGGATGATCCGCGCATGCCGACGATTTCGGGTCTGCGCCGGCGCGGCTATACACCGGAATCGATTCGAACATTCGCAGACCGAATTGGGGTAGCAAAGAGCGAGAGCACCGTGGATGTGGCGTCCCTGGAGGACTGCCTGCGGGATGATCTGAATAAACGCGCGCTCAGGATGATGGCGGTCCTGCATCCGGTCAAGCTGGTCATCGAGAACTATCCCGATGGAGTTGTCGAAGAACTCGATGCCGTGAACAACCCGGAGGACGCCGCAATGGGGACGCGGAAGGTGCCGTTTTCGAAGGTCCTCTACATCGAGCAGGACGACTTTCGAGAGCACCCGCCGAAGAAGTACTTCCGGCTGTCACCCGGGGCTGAGGTCCGGCTTCGGTATGCATATATCGTGAAGTGCACGGGGATCGTGAAGGACGAGAAAACCGGGGAGATCACAGAAGTCCGATGCACGTACGACCCCGAGACGAGAAGCGGCTCGCCCCAAAGTGCGCGAAAGGTCAAAGGCACGCTTCACTGGGTCTCCGCTGCGCACGCGGTGGATGCGGAAGTCCGCCTGTACGATCGGCTCTTTACCGTCGAAGACCCGGGCGGCGAAAACTGGAAGGATTCCATCAATCCCAACTCGCTGGAAGTCTTGCGGCAGTGTAAGGTCGAGCCGAGTGTGGTGAGGGCAAAGCCGCAGGACCGCTTTCAGTTCGAGCGCCTCGGCTACTTTTGCGTGGATGACGATTCGAGCGAGCGCAATCTTCTGTTCAATCGGACCGTCACGCTTCGGGACACCTGGGCGAAGATCCAGAAATCCTGAGGTAAGTGTAGCGGAGCATGGAAGTTCTCTTTTGCTTCATGCTGTGGCTCTAGCCTTGGGATAATTGTGGTCAGACTGTTAGGAGCCTGTGTGCGCTTTGCGAATCGAACTATTGACAAGTGCGCGGATATTCAACTGTTCGGGATTCCCCGAAGGTCAACTCATAGCCACGAGGCGAAGGCGCTGGTTTGACTTTGTGCCTTGCACAGGTTACATTGCGTCGTCAGATCCTGTAGACTCCAATGCATCGCGTCAAATTCCCACCGTTTGTTACAGTTCGGTATGCTAACGCTATCATCAAGAGGTGTTATGAGTTCGGGCGTCCCATCGGGACTTCAAGGTTTGCTGGACAGCAAGTTCAGCTCCGGCATCTGGACGGCGTTGATCCAGCCTATACAGACGCGATTGAGTTGGCAGTCCGGGAAGGCATTTCGAGTCGCGTCGATAAGTTGGCTGGTTTGGGTCTAACTCACATTCAAATGTGAATATTATTGCTAGAGCGGATGGGGAGGGCTTTTACTTTCTCTCATCAGAATCACAAGAGGCATCGATAAGATAGCCATGGACTTTCGTATCAACATAAATGACATTTGCGGGAAGAACGTGGTCACGAGGAACGATGGCAAGGCGGTCCACGACCTCATCGTTAGGGAATGGGACAGATATGCGAAGATTGCGATCGATTTTGGCCATGTTTTGGCTGCCTCCGTTTCATTCGTGGATGAGATTTTCGGAAAACTGACAATTGAATTTGATCGTCATGAAGTGCAGGCAAAACTTCAAATAGTGAACATTCAGGAATTTGATCGCGCATTATTGAACGATATCTTGAGATCTCGCTATCGTCAGAAAGAGATAGACAAAAAAGTAGCGCCCACCGTGCCCTAGTGAACTGATTCAGGTAGACGCTGCTTCACCTTTCCTATCGTCCCATCCCAAGAATCCTTCCCCAAGTTCAGACACGCCTTGTCACGGCTGGTAGTGTGGCGCGTCTCTCCCTGCCTTTGAGGAGTTTGAGCGTCTTAGTGGCCGATGGACGAGGGCAACCGGATCCTATAAGACTTGGCATTCGTCGTGCATATCACTTATTGCCTTTTGCCGATCGGTTGCCTATATTTTTTTGTGACTGAACTCCAGCGGTATCCTGACCACTAGCGACGATCCTTTCCCGTGCCAAAACGCAGCAAGTCATCTCTCGACATCATCCGGCTTCACAATGCTGTGTTCTATGCGTATCACGGTGTCCTCTCGGATGAGCAGAACCTGGGGGGCAAGTTCGAGGTGGATGTCGATCTTCATTGCGACCTCTCGCGCGGGGCGAAAACGGACAGCCTGCGACAGACGGTCAACTACGAGCGGGTCTACGACTGCATCAAAACACTCGTGCTCGGGAAGAAGTACTTCCTTCTTGAATCTCTGGCGAGCACCATCGCCTCCGGACTGCTGAAGGAGTTCACGAGGATCCAAAAGGTGGTCGTTCGTGTGCGCAAACCGAGTGCCGCGGTAAAAGGTGTCATTGACTACGTGGAAGTCGAACTCGCTCGGGAGAGAACATGATGCCCCGTGTCTTTCTTGGCCTTGGCTCGAACGTTGGAGATCGATTGGGATTCCTCCAGGTCGCAATCTCTGAGCTTCAGCGAGTGGCGGGGATCAAAGTTGCAAAGAGGTCGTCGATCTATGAGACAGAGCCTGTGGGGAAAAAGGATCAGCCGGACTTTCTCAACATGGCCCTCGAGCTGGAGTGCAAATTGGAGGTCACGGACCTTCATTCGAAATGCAAGGAGATCGAACGCCGGGTTGGGAGGAGCACGGGCGAGCGCTGGGGTCCGAGAGAGATCGACCTCGATCTGCTCTACTATGGCGATGCGATTATTTCCGGGAGTCGGCTGACCGTGCCTCACCCTGAGATCGCAAGCAGGAAATTCGTTCTCGTCCCACTGGCGGAACTGGCCGATGCATTCATCGACCCTGTGCGCGGCCAGACCATAGGCGAACTGCTTGAGTCCTGCCCTGATACGAGTAGGGTGACGAAGACGGCATTCTCGGCTCATTCACACGCTGTGGGGGTTTGATTGAAGGTTTCCAGACCTGAGCTTCACCACATTGCGATTGAAGGTGTCATCGGTGCGGGGAAAACCACGCTGGCTCAGATGCTGGCGGAGCGACTGGGGGGGCGGCTCGTTCAGGAGAGGTTCGAGGAGAATCCGTTCCTTCCGAAGTTCTACCAGGATCCCGAGCACTTTGCCTTTCAGACACAGATTTTCTTCCTCTTGAGCCGGTACAAGCAGCAGCAGGACCTGTTCCAGGCAGACCTTTTTCACGATTTCGTCATCACCGATTACATCTTTGACAAGGACAAGATCTTCGCCTATCTGACGCTCGCGGATGAAGAGTTGAAGCTGTACGAGACGCTCCTGGGGGCGATTGAGAAGAACATACCGACCCCTGATCTCGTCATCTACCTGCAGTGCAGCGTCGATCGCCTGATGAGCAATATCCGGAGCCGAGCGCGCAAGATGGAAGAGAACATGTCGGAAGAGTACATCAGGGACCTGAACGAGGCGTACAACTATTTCTTCTTTCGATACAAGGGGTCGCCGCTGCTCATCGTAAAAGCGACGGAGATTGACTTCGTGAACAACGAGGAGGATTTCGATGACCTGCTTCGGCAGATCCTCCGCCCCGACCGTGCTCCTGTGGAATACTACAACCCAGTGCGGAAAGCATAGAGGGCGCTCCGTGCATGTTACGATTCATTCTGATCTTCCTCGCGTTCTACCTGCTCTTCCGAGTGGTTCAAGGCATCGTGAGAAGTCTTATGGGCGGGCAGAAGCAGAGCTTTCCTCGAAGTACTGACACAGGGGCCCAGCAGACGCGGAAGGAACCCCCTGAGTATCGCGATGTGCGAGATGCGAGCTTTAAGGACATCCCGAACGACAAATCCAAAGAATCATAACCCTTCCGGTTCGTCCTCACTTTGCAGTGTTCTACCGCCGTCCCCCTCAAGAAGTTCCTGCCGTTCCGGTTTTCGATTCCACAAAATGCGCTTCGTGGAGTCGAATTCATTTGAAGATAAATGATAAGATGACTATATTATCCGGAGTTTCTTAAAAAAAAGCGGCGACGGGTGGCACGCGTCTACATCGAAGAACTTGGTCGACACGTTGGAGAGGAAGTAAAGCTCCCCGGCTGGCTGTACAACAAACGTTCGAGCGGCAAGATCAGATTCCTGCTCCTTCGGGATGGAACGGGGATTGTCCAAGGTGTGATGGTGAAGGGTTCCGTTCCCGATGAAATCTTTGCGAAGTTCGACGAGCTCACCCAAGAGTCCTCGTTCTCGATGACGGGGAACGTGCGCAAGGATGAGCGAGCACCGGGCGGCTATGAAGTCGAGATCTCCGGTCTTTCAATACTCTCGATCGCGAAGGAGTATCCGATCACTCCCAAAGAACACGGCGTGGAGTTCCTCGCCGACCGCCGTCACCTCTGGCTGCGATCCTCTCGTCAACATGCGATCATGCGGGTGCGTCATCGCATCATCAAGGCTATCCGTGATTTCTACGACAACCGGGGATTCGTCCTCGTTGATTCCCCGATTTTGACGCCTGCCGCCTGTGAGGGAACGACGACCCTCTTTGAGACGGAGTATTTCGACCTCGGAAAAGCGTATCTCACGCAGTCCGGTCAGCTCTATGCTGAAGCTGGGGCGATGGCGTTCGGAAAGGTGTACTGCTTCGGTCCCACGTTTCGGGCGGAAAAATCCAAGACTCGAAGGCATTTGACCGAATTCTGGATGGTGGAGCCTGAGGTGGCATTCAGCGATCTGAACGACAATATGGAGCTCGCGGAGGAGTTCCTCGAGTACATCGTCCAGACGGTGCTGAACGATTGCGCCGGAGAGCTGAAGGTTCTCGAGCGGAACACGGCGATGCTCCAGAACGTGAAGAAACCGCTCCCCCGGATTTCCTATGACGAGGCCGTGGAGATCCTTCACAGGAAGGGCGTGGCGTTTGAGTGGGGGAACGATTTCGGCGGAACGGACGAAACGATCATTTCCAAGCAGTTCGATCGCCCCGTGATGGTGCACCGATATCCGTCGCAGGTCAAAGCTTTCTATATGAAGCGCGACCCTGACAATCCGAAGGTTGCGCTGGCGGTTGACGTTCTGGCGCCGGAAGGATACGGAGAGATCATCGGCGGCAGCCAGCGTGAAGACGATCTCGATGTGCTCCTGGCCCGGATCAAGGAGCACAACCTCCCTCAGGAGGCGTTTGAGTGGTACATCGACCTCCGGCGATACGGGACGGTGCCCCATTCCGGATTCGGCCTCGGGATCGAGCGGACGGTGGGCTGGATTTGCGGGCTTGACCACCTTCGAGAGACAATCCCCTTCCCACGCATGATTTATCGGCTAACCCCATAACGCAAGCCTATGCTGAAAGTCACCAACCTCCGAAAGGCCTACGAGAGCGTCGTGGCGGTCGACGGTGTTTCGTTCGATGTGCAGAGGGGGGAGCTTTTCGGGCTCCTCGGACCCAACGGCGCAGGGAAAACGACAACCATCCGGACTGTCCTCAACATCATCGCTCCCGACAGCGGTACCATTTCCTTTGATGGAAAGCCGTTTAGTCCCGAGATGTGGAACATCATCGGGTATCTGCCGGAGGAGAGGGGGCTCTATCGCAAGAGCAAGATTCTGACGACGATCCTCTATTTTGCTGCGCTGAAAGGCCTTTCCGGGCGAGATGCCAAGCCTCTTGCTTATCAGTGGCTGAATCGATTCGGGTTGAAGGAGAGCGCTCACCGCAAGGTCGAGGAGCTTTCCAAGGGGAACCAGCAGAAAGTCCAGCTCATCATCTCCCTTCTTCACAACCCTCGGCTTCTCATTCTCGACGAACCTTTCGCGGGGCTTGACCCGGTCAATCAGATCCTCCTCAAGGATGTGCTGCTCGAGCTTCGACAGCAGAACGTCGCGATCGTCTTCTCAACGCACCAGATGGAGCAGGTTGAGAAGATGTGCGACAATATTTGTCTGATCAATAAAGGCAAGCCGGTCCTCAGCGGCTCGCTTCGTGAGATCAAGAAGCAGTACGGGAAGAACTCCTTGAGAATCGAATATGAGGGCAACGGTGAATTCCTGAAGAAATCGCCGCTCGTGAAGCGCGCCGATGTCTACCAGAACTATGCCGAGCTGGAGCTGGTCGATATCCACAAGAGCCGCGAGCTCCTCTCGACGCTGGATGACAAGCTCGACCTCCGAAAGTTTGAGATCATGGAACCGTCACTGAATACCATCTTCATCGATGTGGTCGGGGCGCCGCCGATTTCTGAAGAGATCGTCACCGCAAGACCTGTCCCCGTTCGGCCCGCTCGCGCGCCGCTCGACAAGCGGGTGAGGAGAGAACTCATCCCGTTGATCCTCAGCCTGGGCATTCTCATCGTTCTTGCCGTCGCGATGCTCTTCAAGGACAATCCCGACTGGTCAATGCCCGTGCTCCTCCTTGCGGTTGCCATTCTCTCTACCGCGCGATACTTGCGGGCGAAGAAGACCGTCGATGCCGAGCACAAGCGTGGGCAAGGAGGGCCGATAAAATGAAGTACCTGGAAGTCGCCAAGTGGGAATTCCTTGAAAAGGTCAAGTCGAAGGCATTCCTCATTTCGCTCGTTCTGATGCCGTTCATCATGGTCGTCTTCGGATTCCTGCCAGGCTTGCTCGCTTCGAAGCCGGACGATAAACCGATCGCCATCGGCGTCATCGACGAGACCGGCAAGATCTTAATGGCCTTGTCGGAGCGCTTGGACGAAAAATACAGGCTGCCGGACGGTCGACCAAACTATGTCCTGCGGAATCTCAACGAGGATGTGAGCTTCGACGAGCTCAAGGCGCGGGCGAACAAGCTCATCGCGTCGAAGGAGATCGAGGGGTATTTCCATATCCCTGCGGCGGTGTACGACAGCGGAAAAGTGGAATTCCGGGCGGAGAACGTGGGCAACATCCGGATCTCTGAGCGGTTCTCTCGGACGATGGAAGAGGTGATCGTAGAACAGCGGCTGGTGAGCAGGGGGTTCGATCCCACCCAGATCAAGAGACTGATGGCGGATGTCAATGTCAAATCCATCAAGGTCTCCGAGAAGGGAGAAGAAAAAGAGTCCGGGTTCCTCGAGACGTTCTTCAGCGCGTACATCATGATTATGATGTTGATGTTCCTCGTACTCACATCGGGTCAGCTGTTGATCCGGAGTGTGGTCGAGGAAAAATCGAATCGTGTGATCGAGGTTCTGCTCTCGTCCTGCTCGGCACAAGACCTTATGGCCGGAAAGATCCTCGGATTGAGCGCTCTTGGGATCATGCAGATGCTCTTGTGGGGGGTGATCGGCCTGGGAATCGCCATGAAGACGGGAACCGATATTTTCTCACTGGAGAGCCTCCTTCTTTCAGCGGTCTATGTCATCCTCGGTTATCTTCTCTTCTCCGCGATCTTCGTGGCAGCCGGCTCGCCGGTCACGACCGAGCAGGAAGCACAGCAAATTACGAGCTATGTGAGTTTGACTCTCGTCTTTCCCATCGTGCTCGCGGTCCCTGCGATGCAGAATCCGGATTCTCTGTTGATCAAAGTGTTGTCGTTCATCCCGCTGCTGACTCCAGCTTTCATGGTTCTGCGCATTCCGATCCAAATGCCTGCGACGTGGGAAATCCTGACGACGATTGGAATTCTGGTGGTCTCGAGCGTCTTCATGATGTGGGTAGCGGGGAAGATCTTTCGGACGGCGATCCTGGTTTACGGCAAACGGCCGACGATTCCTGAGCTGATACGCTGGATCCGTACGCCGTGACTTTCAGCAAATAGTTCACTACACTATTTCAAACAGTTCGGACAATCTCTAACCCGTACCTGCACTCTGTGACTCTCGAATCGTTCCTTTTCTACTTCCTGGCGATCATCT
>Ga0315282_10000914_pt1 | contig 57922 bp, 44 predicted proteins | sample YL17G07_20_MG_FD_203693 | JGI IMG/M metagenome (GOLD analysis project Ga0315282, IMG submission 203693) | Sediment microbial communities from Yellowstone Lake, YNP, Wyoming, USA - YL17G07_20 | ecosystem: Environmental > Aquatic > Freshwater > Lake > Sediment | place: USA: Wyoming | collected...
ATGAAGAATGATGCGGTGTCAGAGCCCCATTGTCCGTTTGTGTCCTTGCAGAAGACTCTTATGGTGTTTTGTCCTTCGGTGAGTGTTAGTGATTCGTTGGTGCTCGTGCTCACGTTTGTTGTATCGTTGATGCTGTACCAGCATCCGTCAGGATTTTCTTCTTCATTCGTGTAGTCAAGATTGATGCTGGTCGTATTGTAGGTTTGATTCAACGGATTGTACAATGTCACGACTGGAGGCAACGTGTCCAATGTTATTGTAACTTGCCATGAAGGAGTGATGTCGCTTATTGACATATTATCGGTCTTGTTGGCGTACGCAAAGAAGTGATAAGTGTCGTCTACGCTGCCTGATGCATTGACATAGAACACGACAGTCTGCGATTCCCCTTCGGCAAGGTTGACGTTCCTTGGATTGCTCTCAGTTGTCCAGAATGGAGTGGTTCCAGGAGTAGTACTGACCAGGCCTTTAGTCAGGGTTTCCGGCTCGGACCGGTAATACGCGAATATCGCCCCCTGCGGGCCCGACGTATAGTTGACAAAATAGAAGTCCACCAATTTATCGTCCGAAATCAGGCGGGCGCAGAAATCCTTATTGAGTATGTTCAAGCTGCATGCGCCGTGACACACGACAGTGAGGAACGTTCCGAACGAGCCATGAGACGCGCACGTTCCAACGGACCATTCAGTGTCCTTTGGACTGACTGAATTGTTTGAGCTGTTCTCGAGTACGCTGTTGTATATTATTCCGGAGCTTCCTCGTTTCAAGCAGACATTATCGGTTATGCAGTCCTGGCTTGAACTGTTTGTCTTTGCGAAGTATATGTCGCCGACAGGATCAAGGCTTACATCGATGTCTCCGCAATCTTCCAGCATGCAGGAAACGTTCAGAGTGACATTGAAGAATTGGTCCTTCGTAACTTCCACGTCTCCTTCAGGATAAAGCACGCTCAAGGACAGGGTCGGGAGCCTTACAATGTTCACGTCCCAATCCAAGGATGTATGATTTATTGTCGGATCGTTTATCGCGACCGCGCTCACTGAGAACGTTTGCGTGGTGCCGAACTCTCCCGTAGTGTTGACTAACCAAGTGATATTTTCGCATTGGTCTATGCCTAGATTCCCTGTTAACTGCGGATTGCCTGCCGCGGTATAGAAGGGGGTGCCTTCATCCATGAGTAATAGGTCGTCGGCGTAAAGGCTGACGTTTGCCGTTCCGCAATCCCTGATTGAGCAGCAGACTTCGGATGTCACGTTGAATAATTCGGCATGCAGGACATCGATATCGGATCCAGGGGCCAATACCGTAACGTGAAGCACCGCACTCGGCTCTATTGTGACGTTCCATTCTGGTGTCGCATTCTGTATGATGATGACATCTCCCTGGTCCGCATACGCATAGAATACGTGAGTATTTTCTGCGTCCCCTGTTGCCTGCACCTCGAAGGTGACGAGCTCTGACTGGTTTTCCGCCAAAGGAACTATCAACGGGTTTGAGATTGCGTTTGTCCAAAACGGCGTTTCCCCGTCTGTTGTCGAGACCAGTCCTTTTCTTCCGCCGTATGCGTTTCTATAATACGAAAATTCGCCGCTATAGTCAGAACCCCACGTGTTGAAGTGGATGTCATAATAGGCCTCGTAATCCGGCAAGTATATGCAGAAAGGCTGTGCCATCATGCCATATTGGTTATCATCAAACAACCGGGGAGCTGCCACTTCAATCCAGGAATCGAATTCATCAGGAGTCCCTGCAGTATCTGCGCACGTGCCTTTTGCCCACAGGGTTCCAAGAGGGCTCGTGTATTCCAATTCTGAATCATAATCCGGCTCTTCCTCCGAATATGCATTATACAGCCCCCTATACAATCCTCTGGTTAAGCACACGTCTGGAGCTATGCAGTCACAAGTGCCAGCATCTATACAGTCAGGATAGCTTGGGAAGATTGGCTGCTCAGCTTTTTCAAAATCAACAGTCCCGTCGTCAGCATTTGTCCGGCTATAGCTGAAACCTCCACCGCCTCCGGATTGCCATGACTTGAATTGGACGTCGTAATACTTGTCATCCTCTGGCAGGTACATGCAGACCGGAGTTGCCAGCATCCTTGTAAGATCACTGTCAAAACTTCTAGGAGATGCAGCGTCATACCAAGTCATATTAACGGTTTGTGGAGCGTTGCAATCTCCTCTTCTCCATTCCGTGCCTGCTGGGCCCGGATAATCATATTCGCTCTGGGATACTGCATTGAATAATCCTTGCTGGTCTCCCCTTGTTATGCAGACGTTCGAAGTGATGCAGTCGCAAGTGCCGGCGTCTATGCATTCAGGATAGCTGACATTAGCATGATCCGTTTTCGCAAAAGAATGCGTTCCGTCAGGGCCAGTTCGTGTATAGTTGAATCCGCCTCCGCCGATGCTGCCGTTAGTCCAATTATTAAACGAAATGTTGTAGTACGCATCATCCTCTATCAGATGCAGGCAGAAGGGTGTTGACTGCATAGCATCCAAATCACGATCAAAGGATTGAGGGCTTGCTATTTCATACCAATCGTCAAAGTTAGGGTTTGCACACTTGCCTTTTGCCCATAACGTCCCGGACGGTCCTTCGGTGCTCCAGTCAAACCTCTGCTGCGTCTTTGCGTTATATAGCCCCTGCGTACTGCCTCGAGTTATGCAGACGTTTGGAGTGACGCAGTCGCAAGTGCCTGCTTCTATGCACTCAGGATAGCTGATGCGTCCTCCTTTTTCGAAAAAGGTCCCGATAGATTCTCCGCTGAAGAAAGAACGTGAAAAGTCAAAGATGGTTTCGGGAGGAATATCGCAGCTTCCGTCCCCAAAACATACGCAATCCTGGACTGCGGTTCCGGCAGTCACCGCCCGGCCCATCCGCTCATAGCTCGGGCAGAAATAAGTTCCCGATTCACCGGAGCTGTCAACATACTCTGCACAAGTGCCATCAGCCTGGGCCGGGACCTCGTTATCGTCACATACGCTGGTAGTGTCCACATAAGAGTCTTGACTATCGGTACAATAACCGTCGTCGCTATCCCAGTCGCCTAAAACGGCATATCCTTCGTTAAATACTTCGGCGCAAGAGTCTGTACAAGCATATTCATTCTCGGGGTCGCAGGCAGCTATGGGGTCAAGAGATATGCTTACGTTTCCGCACTTATAGCCTGTGCAGCTTGCGTTCAGGGTGACATTGAACCATTTCATCTTTGTCACGTTGATGTTTTGTCCGGGGTAGATGACGCTCAGCCCTATCGCGGACGGCCGCATGTCGACTATATCGTTTGTGGCAGGATGTGCGTCCTGACCGTATCCTATCCAGTGGCCTGAGACCGTTTCGTTATTGAATGGCAGGCTGTTTCCTGCATCAGCCCAGCCGTCTCCGTCGTCGTCTTGTATGTCGTATATACCTGACGCGATTGAGCCGTTAGCAAGATAGTACCTGTTCCCGCGGGCGTAATCGTTGTAGATGTTGCTTCCGGCCGTGTCTTGGACCCACACGTCGCTTACGAGCTTGTTTTTTAGTATTGTGTTATGAGTTGAATCGACATATAGGCCAGTGCTTCCTGAGCTTCCGATCACAGTGTTGTTGCTCAAGAAGTTTAAGCTGCTATCGTCAAGCTTAATCCCGTATGTCGCGTTTTCAACATGATTGTCCAGTATGTTGATGCGCCCGGATAACTCCAGATAGATTCCGTTGGCCATCGTATGAATGTTGTTTGATGAGAGGGTGCTGCTCGTTTCAGAATACAGGTATATGCCAGTGTCGGATTCGTTTCCAGTGAGAGTGTTGTTGTTCACGACGTTTTCTTGGCCGTTATCAAGATAAAAGCCGTAGGCCGCGTTTTCAACAGCGTTTCCAAACACGTTAAAATTATCTGAATCTTCCAGGTGGACCCCGTAGTTGTTGTTGCTGAATTCGTTGTAGGATATTCCTGTGTAATCCGAACTCGAACCGCTGAAGCCATAATTGTTTCCGGAAAGGTTATTGTCAGTGTAGTTTCCTCCTGATGAGTCTCCCATGTAGATTCCGTTATTGAAATTGATGATGGTGCAATTCTGCACTGTCGTGTTATCGTAATCTGATGAATACACTCCGGCGTTGTTCCTGTTTGTTCCGGTTATTTTGTGGCCTTGGCAGTTGAATGTTAGGTTGTCTAAGCCTATGTTTACTCCGTTGGCGGGGCAGTTAAGGAGGTCTTCTTCCAAATCAGTGTTTTCTATGAGCGTCTGACCGCACAGTCCTTGTATGAACCGACAGATGGCAGTCTGGTTGAAATACGTATTGTTGTTAGGATAAGAATTAGTATATGTGGAGTTGACAAAAATATTCCCTAAACCGCTGTCGTATAAGTCATGGTCGCTGTTAGAACATGCTTGCGTAGCAGTGAAGCTGTTGCCCGTTGAGTATTGAATCAAGATGCCGTAAGTATTGGCGTTAAGGGCATTGTTTGCAAGAATATTATTGTTACTGCTGTAGAACTGAATACCAATGCCAGTGCTTGATACTGTATTGTCTTGCAAGTTGTTGCCGGAAGATGAAGTGAGGTAGACGCCCGTATTTCCCGTGTTATTTGAAACAATTTTGTTGCCCGTAAGGTTATTGTTTGTAGAGCTATAGAAATAGACTCCAGTACTGGAGCTTCCCAATAGCGTTATGTTATTGCTGGAAATATTATTGGCGCCGGTGCTGTATTGAAGGTAAATGCCATCACCCTCACTTCCTGTCGTGACAATGGTGTTACCGAGGATATAGTTGTTAGCGCTGGAATAGAGGTAGACGCCATGATCGGAGGATCCCGTCGTGGCAATATTATTGCCGGAAATGCCGTTATTAGCGACAGATAACAGATAGACGCCGTAACCAGATTCTCCGGAAGTAGTAATGTTGTTGCCGGTGAGGGCGTTATGGTTTGAGCTTGAGTGCAGGTATATGCCATAGTCCTGTTGAGCGGTCGTTGATATGCTGCAATTGGTCACAGTAGAGTTTGTTGTTAAGGCGAGGGTAATCCCGTCGTTGCTGCTGGTGATGTTGCGTATGGTGACGTTGGATGAATACGCAACGTACAATTGGCCGATGTCATGAAGGTCGCTGATTGTCGTGGACGGGCTGTCGAAGTAATAGTAGATCGGTTTGCCGAACTTTGTGTTTGAAGTGTCAATAGAGTGATCGTAATAGGATGGATTCGACGTCGGTTCGATAAAGATTGTCAGGGCATCGGAAACATTGAAAGAGTTTCCAGTAAAATTGGAAAATCTTGCGCTATAAAAATATGCGCCATAGCTGTAATCGCCCGTCGTGCTGACGGTGTTGTTCATCACGGTTTCGGTTGAATAGTAGTTATAGAAACCGTAGCTATTAGAGCCGGTCGTAGTAATGACGTTTCCAATGACGCTGTCATCCGAATCTGAAGACAGAGAAACCCCGTGACTGTTATAACCCCCATTCGAAGTCAGAAGGTTGGAAGATATCGTGTTGACATTAGAACTACTGCTGGATATGCAAGAGGCATAGTTGCCAGATATGGTAATGTTGTTTTCTGATACGTTAGTGTTGGAGTTGGATTGCAACAATATACCGTAACCATAGTAGGCGCTTAGCGTATCGATTTGGTTGTTTAGGATATTATTGTTACTCGCTTCAGACTGGCCCATGCCCTCGGCGTAGTTACCGCTTACCGAAATGTTGTTTCCGGTAAAGTTATTGCTGGAGCTGTAAGAAACGATAATGCCGTGGCCGTAATATCCGGTCGTCGTAATATTGTTGTCAGCAATCGTATTGCCATCGGAGTAGGAAACGAGGGTGATGCCATAATCCGCATCGGCGGCAGTGCGCACGCTGCAACCAGTCAGATTAGAATCTGTTGTTATGGCCAATGTGATTCCGTCGTTGCTGCTGGTGATGTTGCGTATGGTGACGTTGGATGAATAAGTCACGTACAGTTGGCCGATGTCATGAAGGTCGCTGATTGTCGTGGACGGGCTGTCGAAGTAATAGTAGATCGGTTTGCCGAACTTTGTGTTTGAAGTGTCAATGGAGTGATTGTAATCGGCTGGATTCGAAGAGCTTGATATGTAAAGCGCTTGGGCGCGAGAGGTATTGAACGAGTTACCAGTAAACGTGGAATATTTTGAACCAGTTAAATAGGCGCCGTAGCAATATTCATTTGCAGTGGAAAAATTGTTGTTTGCGAAGTTATTGCCATCCGTGTAATACAGGTGTGACGCATAGCTGTTTATGTTACTGGTTGAAAAGTTATTGTTTGAAACCGTGTTGTTGTAACCAAAGTATATTGCGATGCCGTAGTTACTCTGGCCGATAGTGCTCACATTCGAATTCATGATTGTTGAATCTGTTGTTAGGGCCAGGGTGATTCCATCATTGCGGCTGGTGATGTTGGTGATTGCAATGTTGGTCGAGTTGGCCACGTACAGTTGGCCGATGTCATGAAGGTCGCTGATTGTTATGGATGCATTGCTGAAATAATAGTAAATTGGTTTTCCGAATTTGGTGTTCGAAGTATCAATATGATGGTCATAATATAATGGACCTGACGTTGGTTCCACATAGATGGCCTGTCCCGAGGTGTTAATCGCGTTGCCGGTGAGTGTGGAATTGCTTGCTAATACAAAATAGAATCCGCGGTTGAAGTTTGAGCCCGTTCCAATGACGCGATTATCGGTGTATATGTTGTTGAAGCTATAATAGGTGTAAAAACCATAGTACGCGCTGGTCGATAAGCTGACTGTGTTGTCTGTCAGGGTATTATTGTCAGACGTGGATAGGGAGATACCATAACTATGGTATATGAAAATGTTGTTTCCAGTGATTACATTATTAGAGCTTGAATCAATTTGCAGGCCATAAGAATAATATGATCCACTTACGCTAATCCTGTTGTTTGTAAACTGGTTATTATTGCTTGATGCAAGTTTGATGCCCGATTGATAGTAGGCATATGCGTTATGAAAAATTCCGCAGTTCTGAACTGTAGTATAATTATAATTAGTGATAGTGACGCCATAGCTATAGTAATTGTAATACTGACCGAACGTAATATTGTAGCCATTGCAGTCAAGGGTAACATTATTTGCGGCAATTGTGAAGCAGGTGGTTGAGGAACTGACGTTAGCCGTAAGAATATAGGTCGTATCGTTCTGGTCAAGCGTGCCACAGCTGTCAATTGCAATCGGCTCTGCCGAAACCGTGCTGCAAAGCACTATAAAAACAAGCATTACACTAACAATAAACATAGAAGATAGCCGCATACTCAATTCACCCATTCAGGAAACTGATTTGGCACGATTTATATGCGTTTTGCAGGAGGTCAGTATACTTTTTTTACCATTCTGAGGTGTCTTGGAGTGAACGCTTTGACAAAAGTCCCTTTTTGTCTTAGGAATGAAAGGAGCGGAAGCACATACCAAGAGTCGAGCGCCCTGAGCAGGACTCGGACCTGCGACCTACTGCTTAACAGGCAGTCGCTCTACCACTGAGCTATCAGGGCACTTAGTGCAAATGAAAAAGAAAAGGGAGCGCTTTTTTAATGTTTTCTTCGCGCGCTTATCGTTTCACCCTGTTTGTCTTAACCGCTACAGGTTGGTACGTCTTTGACTCAGTCATGCGCTGGTACGAATCAAGTATTTCCTCGGCATCCGTTACGGCCCGATTTAGGATTTTTATGGCTCCTGCAACATCATGCAAGTTCACTGTCTCGTGGTCGGTATGCGCGTATTTGACTGGCACGGCGAGTGCCGCCGCGCTTACTCCTGCATTGCTGTACTCTGAAGCGGTGGTATAGCCGCGCATCACTGCATTCTGTAATGTTATTCCCTCACGCTTTGCGGCCTCTTCCATAAGGTATCTGGCTTTTGGGTCTATTTTTCCTGCAGAATCCTCAATCACTAGCACTGGCCCTTTTCCTGACCGCGTGTCAGAATCGTTAGCGAAAGCATCATCCACTACTATCGCGACATCGCATCCTTTAGCCGAATTCTTGGCGGTGTATCTCGCGCCGAGAAGGCCGAGCTCTTCCTGCGTGCTTCCTACGTACATCAGGTCGCTTTTCACTCCACCCCTTGCCGCGACGTACTTTGCGTTCTCCAGGACCTCGGTCGCGCCGACCCGGTCATCTATCGCCGGACCCACGACCTTGTACGTGCCTTCTGCGTGCTTGGGCTTAGCTGCATACATCGCCTGCTGTCCAGAGGCTACTCCATGCTCAATGACTGCATCCCTGCTTTCGGCGTCATCAAGTTTCAGGACGTAGTTCCGCCTTAGCCATGAGTTCTCCCTGCGAGCACCCGCATCGATTGCCGTGGCACGGACAGTCCCTTTCGGGGTCTGGATATCGAAGTAGTTTCCGGACACATCCTTATCATCGAGAAATATGCCTTCGTCCTTGATCCGTATCGTGCCGTCCAAACCAATCCGACCCGTTTCAAAACCGATTTGGTCTATATGATAGTCTACAGCGAGCTTATACTTTCCGCTCGTTCCCTTCTTCTTGGAAATAACGTTAGGCGACGGGCGGAAATCGTCGAAGACTGTCTTGTCGACCTTTCCCGCTAGTTTTTTCTTCATAACTTTTCCCATTTCAGTCTCGTGTTCTGAAATCGAGGGCACTTGCTCCAATTCCATGAGCTCGTTTGCAAGCAGTTCGTAATCGTTTTTTGTCATAACTATCATCGTGACCTGATTATCTTTTAAGTCCATTAACTGCGACTGGTTTGTACGTCTTTGACTCGGTCATGCGCTTAAGAAAGACTGTAGGTGATTCAATGAGGTCGGTGAGAGCGACTGGTTTGTACGTCTTTGACTCGGTCATGCGCTGGTATGAATCCAGAATCTCCTCGGCATCAGTCACCACGCGGTTAAGGACTTTCACGGCTCCGGCCACATCCCGCAAGTCCACTGTTTCCTGGTCCGAGTGCCCGTAATTCACCGGAACTGCGAGCGCTCCACCCGCTATCCCGACTCGTGTGTATGCGTAAGCGTTGGTTCCGCCTACGAATGAGAGGTCCTGTTTCTGGAGCTTCACTCCCTCCCTCTTTGCCGCTTCCTCAATGAGGTACTGCGCTTTCGGATCTACTTTTCCGAAACAGTCCTTAACTATGAGGACGGGTCCTGCCCCCTGTTTCGCGTGAGAGTCTGCGAACGTGTCATCCACTATTATCGCGACATCACAGCCCTTCGCAGAGGTCTTGGCAACGTGAATGGAGCCGTACAGTCCTGTCTCTTCCTGAGCGCTTCCGACATAGAGGACGTCGCTTTTGACCCCGCCTACTTTCTTTATGTGTTTGGCGTTCTCAATCGCTTCAGTCGCTCCGACGCGATCATCAATCGCAGGTCCCTTGACTATGTAAGTCCCTTCCATGCGCACTGGCTTCGTGGCGTAAGCCGCCTGCTGTTGTGGAGCGACACCGAGCTCCTCCACTTTCTTCATCGAGTCAGCGTCCCTTATCTTCAGCACGTAATCGTATTGCCCTTTGACCCTCCTGGCCTTGGCTCTCACAGGTCCATTTGGCGTTTGTATGTCAAATTCCTTTCCGAGTACGTAGCGGTCTTCGAATCCGCCTCCAAGCCTCTTGATGCGTATGTTCCCGCCAGCGTTAACACTCCTCACTTCAAAACCGATCTGGTCTATGTGATAGTCTACAGCGAGCTTGTACTTCCCGCTCGTTCCCTTCTTCTCGGAAAGAACGTTAGGCGCGGGCTTGAAATCATCGAAGAACGTCCTGTCGACCATTCCTGCCAGTTTTTTCTTCATCGCGTTCCCCATTTCGGTCTCATGCTCCGAAACGGAGGGAACCTGCTCCAATTCCATAAGTTCCTTGGCTAGCTGGGCGTAAGTCTTGACGGTCATAGATATGATGTCGTAACCACTCCAAAGTTATTAATTTATAAACTTTATGGGGTGTAGTGTACTGAATCGTGCAATATTTGCGCAAATGAAAACCCCAACATTAATATACTCTCAATTTTTGAAAAAAAGCCAGTGCAGAATCGTTTATATGGCAATGAAAAACGCAGACCCGGACAATCACGTAATCGCGACCTACAAGGTGAAAAGCAAACTACCGATCCTCAAGGCTGCTGGAAGGATAGTCGAGGAGCAGGGGACCGGGACCTGGATCAAAGTCGGGACCACGACCTCTAGAATAGATGAATTGTATTCACCGAAAATACTGAAGGCCAGGGGGCGCATCGCGGTTCTCGCATTTCCCATGGATGATTTCTCAATCAAGCGCGGTGGCATACCGCAGGTATTGAGCATAATAGCCGGTAATCTTTTCGGTCTCGAGCAATTGGAAGGAGTAAGGCTTGAGGACGTAACGTTCCCAAAGGAATTCGTCAAGGAATTCGAAGGACCACGGTTCGGCATGGAAGGGGTGCGCAAATTCGTGGGCACTGATAAGACACTCCGGCCTCATGTTGGGACAATAGTCAAACCCAAGATCGGGCTTCCTCCATCCAAGACCGCGAGCGTCGCCTTCGAGGCATTCATCGGAGGCTGCGACCTCGTCAAGGATGACGAGACGCTGGTCGACCAGAATTTCTGTCCGCTGGAGGAGCGGCTCACGAAAGTGATGGATGCAGTGGATAGGGTGAAATCCCAAACCGGAAGAAGAGTTCTGTACGCAGTGAACATAAGCTCGGAAGACATACTAGACACTGCGCAAACAGCTCTTGATTTGGGAGCGAACATGCTCATGATTGACGTTGTGACTTGCGGTTTCTCCGCACTTCATGAACTCTCAACCGAGTTCGGAAATAAAGTCCCGATTCACGTACACCGAACCATGCACGGAGCCATAACCCGAAACCCGGACCTTGGCATAAGCATGGAGGTATTGGCGAAGCTCGTGAGACTGTGCGGAGGAGACCAATTGCACGTCGGGACATTCGGTGTAGGCAAGATGCACTGCGTTCCTAAAGAGGACGCGGATTCGGCAGAAGCGATAACGGAACGCATGGGTAATCTCAAGCCGGCATTCCCGGTGTGCTCTGGCGGGCTCTACGCGGGAGACATTCCTGAATTGATAAAGCGCGCAGGAAAAAACATAGTGATACAGGCTGGAGGAGGCGTGCATGGACACCCGAATGGAACGCGCGCTGGAGCGATGAGCCTGCGCCAGGCTGTTGACGCGGTAATGGCGAAAAAAAGCCTCACGGAATGGGCGAAGACTCACGAGGAATTGCGCGTCATGCTGGAGCACGTGAAACATAAATAAAATGGCTAAAAAAACAACAAAAAAACTGCGCAGAAGAAGAACCACCGACGACGTGATTGCAGTCGCGCCGGACAGGCTCAAGTTGTACTTTTTGGTTTTCGCATCATTTGTGTGTGCTGTTTGCAGCATCGGGATTTGGTACCTGCTTTGGTCTGGCGAAGAAGTGATATTCCCTGTTCTTTCGCTGCTCAAATCCATAAGCCCTCAATTGTATGCTCCGCTGCCTTATGTCGTGGATCTTTTGGCTATTGCATTATCCCTTTTCATCCTCAAATACAGCATGGCACGGTTAGTTGGCAATATGGCTGCTGTAGTCGTGAACTCGAAAGGAGTCTATGACACTGCGTCTTCGATAGGTGTCGGGCTTCTCGAGTGGAACGAAATAAAAGACATATTCGTGTACAGATACATGTGGCAGAATTATCTCGGGATAGTGCCTGTTGACTTCGGCAAGGTCCTCTCCCGTCAAAGACTCTTCAAGAGATCGCTTTTGCAATTGAACAACAATATTTTCCGGATGAAAGCTCCGATCAACATTCCGGAAGTGTTCTTATCGATTCCGGCAGAAGAGCTTTTGGAGAAAATAAACAGGTTTAACGGGAAAAAATAGGCTCTAGCGGCGGCGGAAACGACCCCTATCCCTGAATGAATTCCTTGACCTTCCTCCTCCTGAAGGGCCCCGCGGCGGCAGAAGCGGCGCGGGAATGTTGGGAGGCAATTCCTTCTGCTCTATGGTCTTTCCTATCATCTGTTCTATCATGTACAAGTCGCGCGACTCGTCTGAATCGCACAACGTTATCGCCTCACCCACCTCCTGCATCCTGCCTGTTCTCCCTATGCGATGAATGTAGTAGTTTATGTCGTGAGGGAGTTCGTAATTGAATATGTGCGAAATACGCTCCACATGGATCCCCCTGGCGGCCACGTCAGTCGCCACGAGTATGCGTATGAGACCGTCCTTGAATGCCTGCATCGTGCGCGTGCGCTGCGGCTGAGTCATGTCACCCTGCAATCCTTCAGCCTTTATGCCGTTGTAATCGAGCTGCCGGACAAGCCTGCTTACCTGCCTTTTAGTCCTGCAGAATATGAGTGCCCGAGTGGGCTTTGTCTCTTTCAGGAGGAACAGGAGCACACCGAGCTTTTCCTCGCTCCTTACCGGATAAAACGACTGCGCGACCCCGATTGCGCTCTTGTCAGTTGAAATGAGCTTGACGTGCTTTGGATAGCGCATGTGCCTCCTTCCGAGACGCAATAGTTCGTCCGGGAAGTCGACACAGAACAATAGTACCTGCTTCTTTTTTGGCGTGAACGAGATTATTTTCTCGACGTCGCGCGAAAAACCCATGTCCAGCATGACGTCAGCCTCGTCCAAAACGAAAAACTTAAGATGGTAAAGGTTGAGGCTTCCGCGCGATATCAAATCCATTATCCTCCCGGGAGTCCCGACCACTATTTGCGCTTTCTTCTCGCCAAGCTGCCGTATCTGACTCTCGAGTCCGGTCCCGCCGTATGCCGTGAGTATGCCTACCCCTGTGTATTTCCCGATGCTATTGAAATCGGCACCGACCTGCAAGGCGAGCTCGCGTGTTGGAGCGAGTATTAGCGCCTGAACCTCGCGGCTTGACGCGTCAATGCGTTCGAGTATTGGGATCGCGAATGCAGCTGTTTTTCCTGTGCCGGTCCTGGATTGCGCCACCAGATCATCCCCATTAAGAACCACTGGAATCGACTGTTCCTGTACTGCGGTCAGTTTTGTGAAGTGCATCTCGTTAAGAGCCCTGGAAATAGGCTCGCTTAATTCAAAATCCATCTCAATCAATAAAGTCCAGGAAGTCGTCGGTTATATATTTGTTCTTGATTTACTCCCTGCCGATTACGAGCGCCAGAGAGAAAAGAACCAATAATGCCCCTGCTATTTGCGGGATGGTTATTGACTCGCCCAAGAGTATCACTGCGAAGACACTCGCGAAAACCGGCTTAAGGTAGAACATTGATGAAGCTTTCGAGACGTTGGTCCTCTCTAGACCGCTGAAATAGAAGATGTACGCTATCCCCGCTCCGACTATTCCGAGCCAGAGAAGAGGAATCCATGCTGCGGACGGGATATTGAATAAGTTTTTGAATGTTCCGGAAAACTCAGGGACGATGCCGCCCATATATTTCTCCAAAAATAAGGCTACTGGGATGTTTATGACTGCGCCGAATGCGAGAGTGAGCGGAACGAATGTAAGGGTTCCGAGCCTCCTGAATTCCGCAATGCTCGACACTGAAAAATAAGCCCAGGCGATTGCAGCTCCCAACATGATGAGTATGCCGAGAACAGAACTCCACTCGAAGTATCCTTTCTCGAGGCTGAATACGAATACTCCGGCAAAACCGAGAATTAGTCCTGCCATCTTCGCGTGCGAGTGCTTCCCTTCATGAGTGCCGGAAAGAAGTAGCGAGGAGAATATGGCGATGAACAATGGATTGGAACAGAATACTATCGCGGAAGTCGATGCCTTAAGGTACACTATTGCGAGCTGGAATAGATTGAATGAAACCACGACACATAGGAAACCATACCACGCGAGACGCAGCAGATCACCCTGTTTCAGGCGCGACTTTCCCGTCTTAATCCTCCAGAGCGCTACCGGAAGCAGTGCGACCGATCCGAGAAGGAATCTGGCAACGCCTATCCCCAGAGGTTTCATGAACTCGAGAAGATGCTTGGAAACAACCTCGATGGTGCTGAAAAGCAAGATACCCATAAGAGCGAGAGCGTAGCCGATCGCTTCCTTCCGCTTCATCATGCCCTGAAGTCTTTTAATCATTCCAAGTGAGCCTCGGCTCCTTGACTGAAAGCGCTTGGTCAACTATTCCTACCGCGGTATTCTTGGGAGGGCTTCCAGGCTGTATCGCGCACGCTGTCTTAAGTTTCTCAGCGAACTCGTCGAGAATCCTCTTGCATTCGGTCTCGGTAGGCTCAATCATCACCGCATCATGCACTATCTGCGGGAAGTAGATTGTCGGCGCGTGAACTCCTTCATCCAGCAATGCATGCGCTATATCGGTGGGTTTGACTCCTCCCAATGGCGTGGCGCTCAACACGAACTCGTGCTTTCTCGGACGCGTAGGATCATACTCGAGAGACAGTTTCGTTCCCAAAATCTTCTCTATTTTTCTCAAGAGATAGTTTGAGTTAAGTACTGCAGTCTTCGAGACTTCAGTGAGGCCGGCTCCTCCAAGCATAAGGATGTAAGCGTAAGCCCGGACCATCACCGCGAAGTTTCCGTAGAATGCCTTGACTGGTCCTATAGAGTGAGGCATGTCGTAGTCCAGGAAATATTTCCCGTGCGAGTCCATCCTCACCACCGGCTTAGGCAAGTACTTCGCGAGACTCTCTACAACAGCCACCGGTCCCGCGCCGGCGCCGCCTCCACCGTGCGGGGTGGAGAACGTCTTGTGCAAGTTGAAATGCACTATGTCGAATCCCATGAGTCCGGGATTGGTTATGCCCATGATGGCATTCAGGTTCGCTCCATCATAATAGAGGAGTCCTCCTGCATCGTGAATGACTTTCGCGATTTCCTTTATGTCCTTCTCGAATATCCCGAGAGTGTTCGGATTTGTGAGCATCAGTCCTGCGGTTTTCCCGGAAACTACATTCTTGAGCGCATCGAGGTCAACGCAACCGGTATTGGGATCCGATGGCACAACCACGACCTTGAATCCGGCGAGTGCTGCGCTTGCCGGATTGGTCCCGTGGCCTGAATCAGGTATTATCAGTTCATCGCGCCTTCCTTCCTGTCCTGTTTCCTTGATGTGCTTGCGTATTATCTTGACTCCCGTGAATTCACCGTGAGCTCCGGCGGCAGGCTGGAGTGATATCGCATTCATTCCGCTTATCTCGCACAATGCACGCCCCAGCTCGTGCATGAGCTCAAGGCATCCCTGGATCGTGCTAGCGTCCTGTACTGGATGCGTGTTCCTCACGCTCTCAAGTCCCGCAATCCTCTCGCAAAGAGGCGGATTGTATTTCATAGTGCAGGAACCGAGAGGATACATCCCTGAATTGATTCCAAAATTCATCTGTGACAATCGCGTGAAATGCCTCACGACCTCTAGACGGGAAAGCTCGGGAAGGCGTGGCGCCCCATTTTTCCGTGCAATCACGTCAGGAATGCTGACGGCAACGAGAGGTTCAGGGATGTTTAGGGTGTTGCAAGTCCCGCCCGTATCAGACAATTCAATAAGAAGCGGCTCGCTCCATCTCGCCTGGCGGTAATCGTTTTGTCTTTCCATAACTAAGCGCCAGTCACCTCCTTCCTCGCGGCAGTCATTGCTTTCACGAAATCGTCGAGATCCTCTTTCGAATGCAATTCAGTAGTGCAAACCAGAAGCTTCTCGTCTGAAATGATGATTCCGGAAGCGATATTGTATTTCTCCAGGACCTTTCGGGAAATATCGTTCATCTTCTCGTTGACGAGCACGAATTCCTTGAAATGCGGAAGGCCCTTTGACGGAACACTGAATCCTGCATTGGACAATTCCTTTATGAGGTACTCGCAATTTCCGGCACAACACTCTGCAATGCGCTTCAATCCGGTGCCGCCCACTACTGCGAGATACGCCGCAGCAGTCAATGCCTGCAACGCCTCGTTAGAGCATATGTTGGATGTCGCTTTTTCCCTGCGTATGTGCTGCTCCCTCGTCTGAAACGTCATGCAGAACGCCCGGCGTCCAGCGGAATCCTTGGTCATGCCTATGATTCGTCCAGGCATCTTTCTCACAACGTTCTGATTCTTGTCCCTGCACGCGAATATCCCGAGGAGGGGTCCGCCGAAATTGACTGGACTTCCTAATGGTTGTCCCTCACCGATTACTATGTCGGCTCCAAGATTTCCCGGACCTTCAAGAATCCCGAGACTTATGGGATCGACTCCCACGACTAGCAATGCTTTCATTGAGTGCGCTAATTCAGCAAACTCATTCAAGTCCGCGACAATCAACCCCTCAAATGTCGGGTTCTCAACGTAAATACCTGAGATGCCCTCCATTTTTGTGGGAATGCTTTCAAGGACTGGAAGGCCGTTTTCATCGCACTCGAACTCTATCACCTCGACTCCAGATCCAACGCAGTATACCTTGAGGACCTCTTTCCATTGCGGATCCATCCTTGCTGGCACTAGGAACTTGCTTCCGCAGGTTATCCTTGCCGCCATTAGTGCCGCTTCTCCAAGAGCGCTCGCACCATCGTACATTGAACAGTTCGCGACTCCACATCCGGTTAGCTCGCAAATCATGCTCTGGTACTCGAATAATGACTGAAGCATTCCCTGCGTTGCCGAAGGCTGGTACGGCGTGTATGACGTGTAAAATTCAGACCTTCCGGTTATCTCGAATACCTCTGAAGGGATGTAGTGCGACGCCACCCCGCCGCCCAGGAATGATAGTCTTGGGGCGCGGTTTCTTGAAAGCATTCCTGCGACATTCTTTTCTACAACCCACTCTGGAAACGGTCCCGGAACAGAAAGCGGGCGCTTCAGCCGTATATCGCCCGGCACGTCCTTGAACAATTCTTCAACGCTGGAGATGCCAGACTCATCAAGCATTTCTTGTATGATGGTTGCATCCGAATTCGGCACGAACTCTGAGCTTTTGCGAATGTTACTCGAACTCATGGGTAGTATTCCCTCACTGGGTGAGACTCACATACTTGTATGCGTCCCTTGCCTTTCCGAAGCAGTACTTTATTGTTGAGTACTTCTTCCTGAATGCCGCGACTTCCCGAGCCACTTTCTCCGGCTTCCTTCCTTCAAGCACTACTTCCTTGATGAATCCTGCAACCTGCTTCATCTGCGCTTCCTTCATGCCTAAGCGCGTTATTTCGCTTGTGCCTATCCTGACTCCTCCCGGATTGCTGTAATGGCGTCCCCTGTCGTTGTCGTCCGGCAGGAGATTCCTGTTGAGTATTATTCCGGCTGCTTCGAGCTTTCGTTCCACATCGCCTCCGAGACCAACTGTTTTCTCGAGCGGCGTAACGTCAACTAGCACGGTGTGCGATTCCGTGAATCCGTGATTCTTGGCGCATACCGTGAATCCCGCATCATCCAATGCCCTCGCGAGTGCTTTGGCGTTCCTTATCACTTGCGTGGCGTATGCTTTCCCGAACTTCTTGCATTCGGCAAGCGCCACTGCGAGTGCCGCGACGTTATGGCAGTGATGATTGCTCACTATGCTCGGGAAAGTCGTGTTCTTGATTAATTCCCCCACTTCCTCCGAGTCTGCAAGCACTATGCCGTGCTGGGGCCCGGGAAGCGTCTTGTGCGTGCTGGCGCTTATCACTTCAGCCCCCTCCTTGAGCGGCTGCTGGAAACATCCTCCGGCTATGAGTCCCGCAACATGTGCCGCGTCATAACCCACGCGGCAGCCCAAATCCTTCGCGACCTTTGATAATTCGCGAACCGGATGAGGAAACAGGAATACGCTCGCTCCGAAAAGGATCATCTTCGGCTTAATGCTCTTCATCCTCTCCTCTGATGCGGCGACATCAATGTTCATCCTTTCTGCGTCGAATGCGAAGTATTCAATGTTAAGTCCGTGAACGTTTCCTGCAGTGCCTCCGAGATACTTACCGCTCTTGGTGAATTTCGGGGCATGGGAGATGTGGCCTCCTTTCGGAATGGGAGTCACCATCATTGTGTCTCCCGGATCTGTGAATGCGGAATAGATTACCAGGTTCGCGGAAACTCCGGATGTCGGGCGGACATCAGCGAACGAGCAATTGAAAACGTCCTTCGCCAAGCGCATGCAGGAAAGCTCTACTTGGTCTATGTACTTGCATCCTGCGTAAAGCCTCTCGCCAGGCCATCCCTCTGCGTACCTGTGGCCGAAATCCGTTATTTCTGCCTCGCGAACCGCGTGACTCGTGACATTCTCGCTCGCAACCAGTGGAATCGATTTTGCGAATAATGCGTGATGCTCCTTCAAAAGCTTCCTGATGTTTGGATAAGAGTCGTCCATGCCGTTAAAAAACCCAGCAAACCTATTTAATTTTAACCCCGCAACGAGGAAGAAATCAGTATGGATGCCCCTCCGCAATCAAGCCTTCTCCAAAAGACCGGAATGTACTCGTGGCATGTGGCCCACAACGGCAACATGGTTGATTTTGCGGGATGGAAGCTTCCAGTATGGTTTTCCGGAATAAAGGAAGAGCACATGAGCGTGCGGAAGGGAAGCGGTCTTTTTGACACGTCACACATGGGCAGGTTCCTCCTTAAGGGAGAGAATGCAGCGAATTTCCTCGAGCCATTGGTCACGAATCACGTCGGGTCTTGCGATGTCGGAAAACTCAAGTACGCATTCGCCTGCAACGCGAAAGGAGGAGTACTGGACGATTTGACTTTCTCAAGACTCGCAGATGACGAATTCATGATAATAGTCAATGCATCTAACAGGCTGAAATTGTGGAATTATTTCGCCGATGCGAAAAGCCGCAACTTTCCGGAACTCACGCTGACCGACGCAACACTCTACTCGAGCATGCTCGCCATACAGGGACCTAAATCGATGGACATCCTAAGCGGACTTACTAGTGCGGACTTATCACCGTTCAGGAAATGGTCATGCGGCATTATCGAATTCGCCCATCACTTGGGATCTGCCTTCGTTTCAGGTTCAGGCTACACTGGGGAGGACGGATTCGAGGTGATATTCTTCGATGATCCTAAGGCGGCTCGCGCCGGAAGGCTTGCTGACTTGCTTCTTGAAAGGGGCGTTTCGCCTTGCGGTCTTGGAGCGCGTGACACCCTGCGTTTGGAGGCTGGGAATCCGTTGTACGGTCACGAGATATCTGAGACCATAACTCCTCTTGAAGCAGGATTGGGTTTCGCGGTGAAGTTCGACAAGGAATTCGTGGGAAAACTGGCTCTAGAGGAACAATCGAGAGCGGGCTTGAAGCGTAAGATCGCGGGACTCGTTCTCGATACGGGAATACCAAGGGATGGATTCACTGTGCTCATGATGGGTGGGGCTAAGGCGGGCTTCGTTACCAGCGGCACTTTCTCGCCATTGCTCAACAAGGGAATCGCGCTCGCGCTCATTGACTCTGACTGCTGCAGTGGTGTTGAGGGCGAGAATCTAAAAGTGGATGTTAGGGGTAAAAATCATGATGCAGTCATCGTGAAGACTCCATTCTATGACACGAAGTTGTGGGGAAGGAAAAGGGAGGTTAATGTTTGAAAAAAATGCGCGTGAAACTATTAGCATGCACACCGGATCCTGAGCGGGTGATAGCGGCATCAGCTCGACAGTGCTATTCCAAGTTCGGTGCTGACGAGGCGATGAAATCACTGAAAAAAGCTGATGTTGAGCGGCTCATACGCTTGCTGCATTCCAACGGCCACTTATCGCCTTTTGAGCACGCTTCGTTCACGTTCCTGCTTGATGGGATATCACGTGCCTGCTCTCATCAATTGGTGCGGCACAGGATAGCGTCCTATTCCCAGCAGAGCCAGAGGTACGTGAAGGTGGAAGACAATATCATCACAAACACTGTGACGCCTCCAAGCATAATGAAGAACAAGGAAGCGAAATCATTGTTCGATGGTTCCATGCGCGATTCTTACAAATGTTATGGACAACTCATTGCTCTCGGAGTCCTGAAGGAGGATGCGAGATTCGTGCTTCCTAATGCAGCATGCACCAAGATAGTCGTGACGATGAATGCAAGGGAATTGCTTCACTTCTTCAAGCTCAGGTGCGACCCGAAAGCGCAATGGGAGATAAGGGAAGCTGCGTTCGGGATGCTGAAGCTCGCGAGGAAGAAGGCACCAACGGTTTTCGAGAAGTCGATTTATGGCGAAAGCGATTAACAAGAATAGGAAGGACAGGAAGTTCAGCCTGAATGCAATACTTAGTGAAATAACTCCCGCAAAGGATGAGGAACGGCGTGTCATGCATGCCGCGGCATTTGTCATGAAAACAGCGAGAACCATTGCCGGACGGAAGGTCCCTGGCGTTAAGGTTATGCTTGTGGGAAGTGTCCCGAAAAACACTGCACTCAAAGGTGTTCGCGACATTGACGTATTCGTATTATTCCCTCCAGAAAGTGTCGGAAGCGAACTGGAGGACATCGCCATGCCTATCATCCGCGAAATAGTGGATTCACTCGGCACTCCCGCGATATCAAAATTCTCGCAGCACCCTTACATTTCAACAGTCTATGACGGTTTTGACTTCGACATCGTGCCGGCATACAATCTTCTAGGAAGGAACGGGAAGATAAAGGAATGCGAGCACGGCTGTCCAGTGGATAGGACTCCATTCCATACAACTTACGTCAAGAAGCAGCTCAAGAAGCCTGGGGAAGTAAGGCTTCTCAAGAAGTTCTGCAGAGGCATAGGAGTCTATGGAGCTGACATGCAGCACTCCGGATTCTCCGGCTACTTGTGCGAATTATTGGTCATAAAGTACGGCTCGTTCATGGGAGTCGTGCGCGCAGCTGGAGTGAAATGGAAACGCGGCGATATGGAGAAGCCATGCATGACATTGACCACAAAACCCCCCAATGACATGGAGCGCTTCAGGCAGGACGAAATGATATTCATCGACCCGGTTGATCCTGAGCGAAACGTCGCGAGCGCGGTATGCATCACGTGTCTTGAGACATTCGTCGGCGCCTGCAAAGATTTCGCCAAGAAGCCTTCACGGGAGTTCTTCTTCCCGAAAAACCCGCCGGTAGTGAGGAACATTCCTGACTGCGTCATATTGGTTCTCTTTACTAGAATGGAGGGAGTGACTGACGATGTCATATCATCGCAGCTCTCGCGAGTAGGAAGGCTGATTGAGAAACGCCTCGAATGCGATGGATTCGGAGAGTCCACAAGCCACGATTTCGTCTCTGGAGAAAATCTCGCGCTTATCATCAAATGCGGGAAGAAAACGTTAAGCAGCATGATGACGCGAGAAGGACCGCCGCTCTGCGCCAGGACTGAATTCCTGGATGCGTTCAGGAAAGAACACTCAGGCAGGAAGATTTCGACCAAAAAAGGAAGGCTTGTCGTCGAGCTTCCGCGGAAGTATACGACGCCTGATGCCCTCATCGAGTCCATGCTCGCGGAGAACACGCCGAAGCACTTGAGGACTTCCTGCACTCTTCTTTCCGGAAGCGCTTCTTTGAGGGATTATTACGATTCGCCGCTCACGCCGCAGGATGTAAAGGACTTCATTTCAAGGACGCTGTCGAAAAAGAAAAGCTGGGAATGGTAACCGCCGAAACATCCTCCACTGCCGCCGCAAGGCGCCTGAGGACTGGATTCTTCGCCATAACGCGGGGGAACAACACTAGCCTCGCGATATCCGAACTTAAAAGCGTGGTTGAATCAGCCACCACCGCCGGCCTCGGCGGGAAAGTGATGGATGAATCGCTGGATGGCGGAGGCCGTATTGTAACTTTCAAGACCGACGTGAGCGAAGAGCTGGTCGAGCGCCTGAGGAAACTCGCACTCACGCGCTGTGTCGCGTTCCACGAAGCGACTGGAAAAACTATTCGGGAATTGTCGGAAAAACTCGTCTTCCCTGAGGAAGGCAATTTCTCATTCGCGGTGAGGATGCCTGCAAAATCCACAATCGCATCACACCTCGTTGAGGAGGCGGCACTGGGCGAGATGATATTCAGGAAATGCGCTGGACGCGTAAAGGTAGACCTCGGCGGGGATCCGGACCTTGAAATAATACTTGCCGTAATGCGTGGAGCCAAGAAAGATGAGCGGATCATGATTGCCGGAAAAAGACTGGTCGAGTGCGACACGTCATGGAGGACGCGGAGGCTCAGGATCCGACCATTCTTCCATCCGTCGATGATGCAGGCAGGACTCGCGAGAACATTGTGCAACCTCGCTGGAGTCAAAGCTGAATGCAAAACACTTGACCCTTTCTGCGGAGGGGGAAGCATACTTCTCGAAGCCGGACTAATGGGTGCGCGAATATCCGGAATCGACAATGCGGAAAGGATGGTTGAAGGATGCAAGAAGAATTTGGAGAGCTTCGGGCTTGACGCAAGCGGCATCGAAAGAGGGGATGCCATGAGGATAGGCGACACTTTCGGCGTGCGGAAACAAAAATTTGACTGCATAGTCACCGACCCGCCTTACGGGCGCGGGTCATCAACCGGAGGCGTGGAAGTCAATGAATTGTACCGTAAAGCCTTCGAGTCGATGCACGACTCGCTCATCCAGGATGGCGGTATGCTTGCCGCGTGCCTTCCGAGCGAGGAGGCTGTGGAACTCGTCAAGAGCGCTGGTTTCTCGCTAAAAAGTTATAATACGATAAGAGTGCACAAGAATCTGACGAGGCGCGTCTGCGGCTTCGCAAAAAATTAGACTAAGGGATGCGGATATCACAATTCATGATTAATCTGGAAGTAGTCGTTCTTGGAAGCGGTTGCGCAACCCCTATACCTGAGCGCTGGCACGCGTCATTCGCAGTATTATTCGACGGGGAACCGATACTTTTTGATGCAGGCGAGGGGGCCCAGATACGTCTTCAGCAGGCAAAAATCAATGCGATGAGAGTGAATCACATTTTCATAACTCACCTTCACGGCGACCATTGGTTCGGCCTTCCTGGACTCATTTTCACGATGGACCTGCAGGGACGGAAGAAACCACTCACCATACATGGACCTTCCGGATTGCGAACGACTTTGAGGAGATTCCTTGCGTCCTCGGAGCACGGGGTAAAGTTCCCGTTGAAATTTCACGAAGTCCCTGTGCCTAAAACAGGAAGGATTCCTGTGGTGATGCTTGAGGAAGAAAGATTCAAGGTACTTGCAGTTCCCATAAACCATACGATCGCGGGATTCTCATACGCATTCGTGGAGAAGGATGGCGCATGCATTGACAAAGCAAAACTCTCTGCACTTGGAATCAAAAAGAAAGGGCCCTTCCTTGAGGACGTGCGCTCGGGCAGGACCGTGACTGTTGAAGGGATAAAAGTGCGCCCTAAAGACATTCTCATCATGCGCAAGGGACGAAAGATTGCAATAAGCGGTGACACGCGTCCGACAAGGGGACTTATTTCACTCGCAAAAGGAGCAAGGCTTCTGGTTCACGAGGCGACATACACCGACGACCTTCAGGAGACAGCAGTATCCCACAAGCACTCGACCATAAGCGAGGCTGCGAATGTCGCGAAGTCCGCGAAAGTTGAGGAGCTTCTCCTTGTTCATTTCAGCAAGAGATATGCCAAGCTCGAAAGCGTCATGCTTGCAGCTGCGAAGAAGACTTTCAGGAACACCGTCATCGGGGAAGACTTGTTGAGAATAAAATTGTGATGATGCTGTGATGGCGACGAAAACGAAGACCACAGCAACGGATGCCCCCACAAGTGCTGCTGTAATCAAGCGTCTTGAGGCTGCCGGCTACAGGTTCGCGGGAGATGGAGAACCGAAAACCGCGGCAATCAAGGTGTGCACTTACACTCGCAAAAGCCTGCTGGGGAATGAGGCGTGCTATAAGCAGAAATTCTACGGAATCAAGTCACACCGCTGCCTGCAGTGCACTCCTAATGCTTTCTGCTGCACTCATAGGTGCGTGTTCTGCTGGAGGGACACTGACGTGACCGTCCCGGCTGCCGTTGAGGGTGCGGAAAAAACAGACATTCCCGCGCTCGTTGACGGGATGATTGAAGCGCAGAGGAAACTATTGATAGGCTTCAAGGGGAACGAGAAGGTGAAGAAAGAAATGCTTGATGAAGCGCTAAACCCGAATCAAGCGGCTATAAGCCTTGCAGGGGAGCCCACTCTGTTCCCGCAGCTCGGTGAGTTGATACGCGAATTCGGAAAGCGCGGCTTCACCACGTTCGTAGTGACCAACGGCACCAATCCTGATGCATTGAGGAAACTCAAGCCTCTTCCCACGCAATTGTACGTGACTCTCGCGGCACCGAATGAGGGAGTTTACATCGCCACATGCAAGCCGGCGAGTCCGGCGTTATGGGACCTGTTCCTGGAATCCCTCGATGTCGTGCGGAAGCTTAATTGCAGGAAGGTAGCGCGATTGACTCTTGTCCGCGAGTTCAACCTGACTGATCCTGAAGGCTACGCGGAACTGATAAAGAGGATGATGCCTGACTACGTCGAGCCGAAGGCATACATGCACGTCGGCTACTCCATAAACCGCCTTGAAGTAAAGCATATGCCTTCATTCGCGGAAATAAAGGAATTCTCGGAAAAGCTCGCGAAACTCACCGGATACAGGATCAGGGATGAAAGCGCGCAAAGCAGGGTTACGCTTTTGTGCAGGGATGATGAAGCATTCGAAAAAAGGATGCTTCAATAAAAGCGTAAACTTTAAATATACAGTCGTATACTAATAGGATACATGCTAGAACGCTTGTTCAAGTCAAAAACCACGGTAAGAACGCTTGAGCTTCTGCTGTTCGGGAAACCCATCCACATAAGGGAGATTGCAAGAAGGATAAGCATCACCCCGATCTATGTAAAAAAGGAACTCGAGGGCCTGGAAAAACTAGGTCTCGTACTTAATAAAAAAGTCGGGAATCTTAGCATTTGGGAAATAAACCGGAAGTCGCCAGTCTACCACGAAATCAAGAGCCTGTTCCTCAAGACCGAAAGCCTCGGCAGTTACCTCCAGGACGCGTTCGGGAAAGCTCAAGTGGAATTCGCCATGATATACGGAAGCTTTGCCAGCGGAACAGAAAAACCGGAAAGCGACATTGACTTATTCATGGTCGGAAAGATTGACGAAGACGAGCTCATAAGACTGGTCTCAAAGGCGGAGCGAAAGATCAACAGGGAAATAAACTACGTAATCTGGACCAAGACAGAATTCATAGAAAATGCGAAAAACAGGAACCACCTGCTGGCAAACATCCTGAAAAATCCCGTAATCTGGATCAAGGGGGACGAAAATGAGTTTAGAGCAGCTGTTGAATGAAGGGCTGATTGAAGCCTTTGAAACCACGAAGGACCTCGTGAGTCAGACTCTGGCTTCCTCGGAAAAGGATCTGAAAACCGCAGTGACTGTCCTCGAAGCAGGAGACTACGACTGGGCGCTCACCATCGCGTATCATTCAATGCTTCAGGCCGGAAGGGCACTCATGTTCCATTTTGGTTACCGGCCGAAAGGCGAGCACAAGCACGTAGCAGTCGTAAGGTTCGCTTCGGAAAAGCTGACGACATCGGAAAGTTCGACGCTCGTGAAGCTTCTTAATAAGACACGAAAAAGAAGGCATGCGGTGCTTTACGAAGTGCGGGAAACCGTAAGCAGAAGCGAAGCCGAGCGGGCTATTGAAATGGCAAAAAAATTAATTTCTACAGTTAAAAACGAAATCACGAAAAGGTAATGGTCGTCATGTCAATCATAAAAAAATCTCAACTGATAATGCGAAGGCTCGGCATCCCCGCCTGGCTCATATTCTCGCGTGAGGACGATGACCAGAATTCGTTCCTGCTTCTCGGAAAGCACTTGATGAGCAGGCACGCGATAATCGTGCCGGCATCCGGAAAGCCTGTAGCGCTCATCGGCGAGCTTGAGGCAGGATTGTTCAGGGGACGGGAGGACTTTCGCGTGCGGGTATTCAAGGACGCGGAGGCGTTCAAGAGGCTGCTCAAGTCCGAGGCATCGCGCCATGGGATGATTGCACTGAATTACGCAACTAACCTGCTTGAGTCACGCTACTCTTCAGCGATAAGCTATCTCAGCCATTCTGAATACCTCGCATTGCGAAAACTCTTGCCCGGATGCCATTTCATATCGAGCCAGAAATTGCAGTACGAATTGCGCTACGTAAAGACCAGTGAAGAAGTGAAATTACACAAGAAGGCGTGCAGCATAATAGAGGAAATAGTTGACGGAGTGCTCCGCAATTCCGGAATAAAAGGCAAGACCGAGAAGGAAGTCGCAATCGCAATCGAGAATGGGATGAGGATTAGGGATTGCGAGCCCTCATTCAGGACTATTGTGGCAAGCGGCCCTAACTCCGCAGTACCGCACCATGATCCGACATCACGCAGGATAAGGCGTGGAGACATGGTGTTGATTGATGCTGGCGCGTCCTACATGATGCGCTGCTCTGACATAAGCCGCACGATATGCGTTGGAAGGGCGACTGAATTGAACAAGAGTGTCTACGCGCAAGTAAAGGAAGCTCAAAAGACCGCGTTAAGGATCATCCGTCCCGGAGTGCGTGCAGGAGACGTGAACAGGAAGTGCGATGAAGCGCTCTTACGATTAGGCAAGGGAGAGATAATGCACGGTGCAGGCCATCCTTTGGGCTTGCGCGTTCACGATGTCGGTCCATCATTCTCGAACACGCACAAGGAGCGTGTCCTGAAACTACAGGATGGGATGATAATGACTGTGGAGCCGGGACTCTATCTTGAGGGGAAATTCGGTGTGAGGATCGAGGATGATGTCCTGGTGAGCGGAAAAAAAGGATGCATTCTCCTGACGCACAGCCCCGAAGAACTAGTCGAGATTTAACGAGATTGAAATAGAGGATATTGTCCTCGAAAGACCCTGACGAAATAGGTGTAACCCGCAACAAAAAATAATTTATACTCGGGAACTGCCCAGTTTTGAGCTCGGAGACTGATGTTTCCACTAATGACAACGAACAAGGCAGCAATCAAAAATAATAATAGCGGTATCCCAAACAAGATACGCAAGCGTGACGGAAGGATAGTCGAATTCGACAAGGAGAAGATCACGACTGCACTCAACAAGGCAATCATTGCGACTCGCGGAAGGGGCGACAAAAACCTCGCGAAGAAGCTGGCTGATGAGGTTGTGGGGATTCTCGTCTCTTCCCAGCCGCACGCCATGTCCTCCGTCGAGCACATCCAGGACATCGTAGAGGCAGTCCTCGTAAGGTACGGGGATGCGAAACTCGCCAAGACATACATAGTCTACCGAAAGCAGCACGAGGAATTGCGCAAGTCCGAGAATTTCTTCAAGGAATCAACTGAGATAGTCGAGAAATACCTTCATCAGCGTGACTGGAAGGTCAAGGAAAACAGCAACATAACATACTCATTCGCGGGACTCCTCATGTACATATCGGACGCGACAATCGCGAATTACACGCTGGACCGGGTCTACCCGTTGGAAGTCACCAAGACGCACCGCAACGGTGACATACACATTCATAACTTGAGCTTCGGGATCACCGGTTATTGCGCAGGCTGGTCGCTCAAGCAATTGCTTTATGAGGGATTCGGAGGTGTTCCGGGAAGGGTCACTTCCAAGCCGGCAAAGCATTTCGATACCGCATTGCTACAGACTGTGAATTTCCTTGGGACGCTCCAGAACGAGTGGGCAGGCGCCATGGCTCTTAACTCTGTCGACACGTATCTTGCTCCGTTCGTCGCCAAGGACAAGCTCGATTACGAGCAGGTATTGCAGGGAATGCAGAACCTCATATTCAACCTGAACATAACCTCAAGGTGGGGCGGGCAGACTCTCTTCACGAACACGAGCTTCGACTGGAAGGTGCCTTGCGATCTTGCGAATGAGCCTGCAGTCTGGAATGGCGGGAGACTTAAGGACGGTTACGGCAGTTTCCAGGACGAGATGGACATGATCAACAAGGCGTTCATCCAGGTCATGGAGCATGGTGATGCGAACGGAAGGCCTTTCACGTTCCCGATTCCGACTTATAATCTCACTCGCGATTTTGATTGGGATTCCGAGAATGCGAAACTACTTTTCGATATGACTGCCAAGTACGGTCTTCCTTACTTCTCGAATTTCATAAACAGCGACTTGAACCCTTCAGACATCCGGAGCATGTGCTGCCATCTGCGTCTTGACGTCAGGGAGCTTCGCAAGAATGTTACTGGAGGGCTTTTCGGCTCTTCAGACCAGACCGGTTCTGTCGGCGTCGTGACCCTCAATCTCCCGAGACTCGGCTACTTAAGCGATGACGAGAACGAGTTCATGGAGAAACTCGACCATCTCATGGGCATTGCCAAGGAATCACTTGAGATAAAGAGGAAGGTGGTGTCCAAGAACATCGACGCGGGGCTTTTGCCTTACACCAAGCGCTATTTGGGGAGTATTGCCAATCACTTCTCGACAATCGGCATAATCGGGATGAATGAGGCTTGCCTTAACCTCCTTGACGGTGCAGACATAAGCACGAGGGAAGGGAAGAGTTTCGCTGAGCGCGCGCTGAAGCACATGCTCGTGCGGCTTCAGGACTTCCAGGAAGAGACAGGAAACATATACAACCTAGAGGCCACTCCTGCTGAGGGAAGCTCTTACCGTTTCGCAATATTGGATAAGAAGAAGTATCCTCACATACAGAGCGCGAGCTCGAAAGTGCCGCGGTACACGAGTTCCACACAGCTTCCGGTAGACAAGACTGCTGACGTCATAAAGGCATTAGCGCACCAGGAAAGCCTGCAAGCGCTCTACACGGGGGGAACCGTATTCCATACATTCCTGGGCGAGCGGATGCCAAGCGGCGCTGCATGCAAGAATTTCGTAAAGAAAGTGATGTACAACACCAAAATACCTTACTTGACTATCACGCCTACTTTCAGCGTCTGCCAGACTCACGGTTATCTTTCCGGAGGTCACAAGAAGTGCCCCAGATGCGGAGGCAGTGTTGAAGTATACAGCAGGGTTGTCGGTTACTACAGGCCCATAGCTGACTGGAATACCGGAAAACAGCAGGAATTCATAGACAGACGTGTTTACAAAATAAAACCGTCCGAAAAATAACTGGCTAGGAAGCTGACTAGTGATTATTAAGGATCAAGTACGTTCAGTTTTGGATTGTGATGAACGGAGTTCCATGTATGCGGAGTAAGCAGCAACCGCCCCTCCTGATGCGGCGGTGAGTGCCTGTTTTAACGGATTATTCGTTACATCACCCGCAGCGAATACTCCCTTCACGTTCGTCTTCTGGAAGCGGTCAACGATCACGAAGCCGTTCTCGTCAGTCGCGGCACCCAGTGATTTCGCGAGAGAGGATGCAGGAGTCGATCCTATCCCGTCCTCAACGAATAGGCCGTCAAGCTCTAATTCACGCCCGGAACCACCGCCCTCAAGCACCACTCCTTTGAGCGTTTTTTCTCCCAAGAGTTTAGCTATCTTCGAGTTGAAAATCGGAGTTATCTTTTTGCTTTCCTTCTCCACTTGCGTAACCCAAGCTGGCTGTGCGCGTAAGAAACGCTCCTTCCTGCATATTATGTAGACGTGCTTCGCGTATTTTGAAAGCATAAGCGCGGATGTGAGCGCAGCATCACCCCCTCCCACTACTCCAACAACCCTATCCCTGAAAAGCGGCCCGTCGCAAGTGGCGCAATAACTTATGCCCCTCCCAATCAATTCCTGCTCGCGCGGGATTCCGAGCTTCTTCTTTTCGCCCCCGGTTGCGATAATCAATTTCCTTGCGAACACACCGCCGCCGTCATCAATTCCTTGAGCTGAAACCATGAATCCGCCTCCGGAAACAGTTATGCCGTTCACTATCGACGGGATTATCTTTACGCCTAACGACTTGACTTGGGATTCCATCCTGCTCGCGAGTTCCACTCCGGTTATGCGCTCGTGTGCTGGAAAATTATGCACTTCGTACGCCTCGGTTATCATCCCGCCGACCAGCTCCCCTATGACAATCGTCTCAAGACCGTATCGCGAAGCGTATGTTGCCGCGGCAAGGCCGGCTGGACCTGCCCCGATTATCGCCAAGTCAATAATAGTAGCTTTCCTGTCCGCAACCATCATGAAGTCATCCTAATGTTTTACCAAAGTTTTGCCGTTAAAATAGATTCCTCGAAAAAACGGCTTAAAACCCGCTTGAAACCGCGTTTTTTCCAAAATGGTTATAAAGCTTCCCGGAGCCGTTTAAGGCAACAAAAGAGGTTGATATAAAACACAAATGGCTTTGGTAGTTAAGTCCGCTATAGGCGGCATTGCAAGAAAGAAGGGAATGCGAATTTCAGGCAAGACCTTCAAGGAAATAGACACCGCAGTCAGCGCCCTGATGGACAAGGCGATGAAGCGGGCTAAGGACAACAACAGGAAAACAATATACCCGCACGACCTGTAATTAAGGCCGTGCAGTTTCTCTTTTTTCTATTATTTATTTTTTTATTCGGACTCCAAGCCCGAGCGCTATTTGCCGTGATTAATAATTAAACCGGGGCCTAGGACTCGGCGGCTTCCGGAACCACCACCACATCAGGCTCTACCTGTATCGGTTCCGCGGAAGCTTCGACCTCACCAACCACCGCCTCCATCACCGCATTCGTTGGACGTGCAGATTTCTCTCCCTCTCGCTTCGCCTCGGCAGCAGCCTCGACAGCGCTTAACTCTCGGCTTCGCTTTATCCTCCTCGGAGCAAGCTTTGTGGTTATGTCCTGCAATTCCCGATCAGTATGAGTGAGTATCTCGATCATCCTGACTTCAACGTTCTTTATCGGGAATATCACCTTGCACTGCTCCTTCAATATCTTGGGAAGCCTGTCAGAGAGCACTTCAGTAAGCAGTGACTCAAGAGTCTGCGTCCTTGCGAATATGTAAGTCTTCTCCAGAAGTGTCCTTCTTATCTGGTGCTTCTGCGAGGAATCGCACTTGCTAGTCGTGACCATGAAAGGCTTGATCCTCACGACGAAGCCATCCTGGAGCCTGACTGTCACTACCGCATCAATCTTGGTTGTCGCGCGCCTGAAAAGAGACCTCACGTAATCACGTGCGAGCTCGAATGACTTCACCCTCGTCTTCGCCTTGTTCGCCTTGTCGACTTCCACTATCTCTAGATTCAGGTTCATGTGCGACTTGCGTACGTCATCAGTCAAATCGTAAAGCGTAGCCCTCACGGTTCGCCCTATGAGTTGTTTCGGGTCTGATGCGAGAATCATTCCAACAGGCTTCTCGTTGAATACCGTTGGCGCTATGACTTCGTACCAGTCCTTCCTCTTCCATCTGTCCGTTGCAGTTCCTTTTACCGACATCTTGTTAGTGTGATCACCTTCCTCCAGAAACTATTATTGCCGCAGTATCCGGATCGTAAGTCCAGGTAGGCTCGAGCACTCCTGTGCGCTTGTAGTACTTGACTAGGCGCAATATTTTCATCTCCGCGTTCCTCAATCCCTTAAGCGAGTGATTATCCTTAGGTGCATTAACCATGTGCTTCCGGATCTTTACTGCCCGCCTCATGAGACTGAACAGGTCCTCGGGGTAAGCAGGTGCCGCCTCGTTCTCCTTGAGTATCAAGGTAATGCTTTTTCCCGTGATCTGCTTTACGTCCGGAACGCCGTACTGGTCTCTCAGTCTTGTCCCTATGACTGATGGGGCCATTCCTTCCTTGTTGAGTTTCACGACTATTTTCTTGATCTCCTCGTCAGAGTACCTGACCCACGACGGTGGAGTAGTCCTTACCGGATGTGTGCTTCCGGATTTTCCTTTCTTGTGTGCATATATTCCAGCCATGCCTTGTCTTCACCTTCCAGGACCGCCCTTTATTTTTCTGACGAGTGCTGACCCGGCATGGGATCAGTCTCCAGAACTTTCCGCGGTCTGGTTGATTAAATCATAAGGGACGAAGAGTGCTTTAAATATGTTTGCGTGAGGTGGAGTTCATTGTCGGGATACGGCGGCGGGTTTTATTTTTGTCCCTGTGCTTTCAAAGTTTTCTTTCCCGATGCCGTCGTACCGCAGAAAGCGCAAGTGCTTCCTCCTGTGAGTGGCCTTCCGCACGCTTTGCATTTCGTGCGCGACTCGTACTTCCTGAAATCAGTTATCCCCTTCTTGCGCACTGGAAGCCATGGGACGTTCAATCCGGTGCAGACGTTCTGCATTGTGTAATCATCGGAGACGACAGTCCCTCCCATGTCCTTGGCGAGTGCGATGACTGATGCATCAGTCCTTGAAATCCCGTACTCCCCCATCTCTGTCGCTGCGATCATCACTTCCTTTATCGTCCCTTCTTTCGGATTTATGAGGTTCAGTTTCTCGCCGAGTATCTCGACGGCGAGTCTCGCGCTGTCCGATACCAGTTCCTCGAACACGAATTGTGTGGTGGCGAGAATTGCGTCTCCCGAGAAGTTCGCGAAAATTCCTGATGCGGACTGCGTGAATACTCCTGCATCGAGCACGTAAAAGCGCGCCGCAGTGGTGGTAGTGGATGTTGATGGTGGTGATATTGATTCTAACTCGGCCATTTCGTTTAAGCTACCGCTTTTTTTGCCGAAAACTTATATAAATGCATCGGGTCTCTGTCTTTTTCGTTACAGTCACGATGAAGCGCATAGGTCACATTGGCGAAATAAAGAAAGGGAGTTTCCTGATAATAGACGGGGTTCCATGCAAGGTGAGCGACGTATCTCTGTCCGCTCCAGGAAAGCATGGCCACGCCAAGGCGAGGATTGATGCTTTCAGTCTTTTCGACAATGGGAGGAAGACCCTGGTGAGTCCCACTCACTCCAAGTGCGAGATACCGATCATAAACAAGAAGCAGGGCCAGGTCCTGACTGCCGGGAATGACAAGGTTCAGCTCATGGATCTTGAGACTTTCGAGACAGTAGAGCTTGACCTTCCGGAAAGCTTCAAGGAAAAGGCAGTTGCCGGCGCCTCAATTGAATATTGGGAAGTCATGGGCAAGAAATTCTTCAGGGAATCATAGGAAAGATAAAACGCTTGAAGAATTTTTTCGTTTTGTACATTAACACTGTCGGATAATACTGCGATTTTTCGCGATTTTTGAAAATCCTGCGGATTTTCCACAATTGTCGGACAAACTTTTTAAACGACCCGAAGTTGCGCTTTTAGGACTATTATCATGGCAAAGAAAGTAGACATGAAAGAGCACATACTCCAGCTCATGCACCGGCCTGAGCGAATCAAGAACATGGGCATAGTGGCGCACGTCGATCACGGCAAGACAACTACATGCGACAGCCTCTTGGCTGGTGCGGGAATCATAAGCGACGAGCTCGCTGGAGACCAGACTTGGCTTGATTACGACCAGATAGAAAGGGACCGGGGCGTTACCATCAAGTCCGCGAACGTCAGCATGGTTCACGAGTATCAGGGAGACGAGTACTTAATCAATCTCATAGACACGCCGGGTCACGTTGATTTCGGGGGCGAAGTGACGAGGGCTCTTCGTGCTGTTGACGGCGTCATTGTACTTACTGATGCAGTTGAGGGCGTGATGCCTCAGACCGAGACCGTCCTGAGGCAGGCTTTGAAAGAGTATGTGAGGCCCATGCTCTACATCAACAAGGTGGACCGATTCGTGAGGGAGCTCAAATACACTCCCGAGCAGATGCAGGCCCGCTTCATCAACATAATCAACGACGTCAACAACATAATACACCATTACGCGCCTTCTGAACTCCGTGAAAAATGGAAGGTAAGCGTTCAGGATGGAAGCGTCGCATTCGGAAGCAGTTACTTCAAGTGGGCTACCAACGTCGAGGTGATGAAGCGAACCGGAATCGGTTTTGCAGAGATAATACAGAAAGTCCAGGAAGAAAAGCAGGACGAGCTCCACCAGAGGACCCCGTTAACTGACACGCTCCTTACCATGGTCATAAGGCACTTGCCTGACCCGAGGACCGCCCAGTCTTACAGGATGAAATACTTGTGGCGCGGGGATCCTGAAAGCGTTGTCGGAAAGAGCCTGACCAGCATGGATACGAAAGGACCTGTCATAGGGTGCGTCACCAAAGTGGTTAATGATCCTCACGCTGGACTTGTCGCGGCAGTCCGGCTTTTCTCAGGAACTTTGAGGAACGGAACGAGTGTCCGTCTGCTCGGAGCGAAGATCCGTACCAATATATCGCAAATCGCGATCTACAAGGGACCGTTCAGGCTCATGGTTGACGAGATTCCTGCAGGAAACATACTGGCAATAGTCGGCCTTAACGATGCTGAATCAGGAGAGACCATAAGCGAGGTAGACGACATGGAACCTTTCGAGTCCATAACCCATCTTTTCGAGCCTGTCGTCACGAAGAGCATAGAGCCGAAACAGCCAAAGGAACTTCCCAAACTGATCAATGCATTGAAGGATATCGCGAGGGAGGATCCGTGCATTAAGGTGACAATCAACCAAGAAACGGGTGAGAACCTGATATGCGGTCTCGGCGAACTCCATCTCGAGGTTTGGCAGACCAGGCTCGAGCGCGACTGGAAGGTTAATGTCAACGTATCCCAGCCGATAGTTGTCTACAGGGAGACTGTGACAAAACTCAGTCCTGAAGTGGAAGGCAAATCCCCTAACAAGCACAACAAGTTCTACATAACAGTCGAGCCTTTGAGCGAGGAAGTGAGGAATGCTATGTCTGAGGGACGCCTACGTGAAGGCGAGGTGAGGAAGAAGGATGAGGAACTCATAAAGACCCTTGTCGGGTTCGGAATGGAATCTGACGTTGCCAAGAAAGTCAAGTTCATCCATTCGCAATGCATCCTTGCTGACGTGACTAAAGGACAGGTTCACTTGCCGGAAATAATGGAAACAGTCATTGAGGGCTTCAGGGAAGCGGTAGATACAGGTCCTCTCGCCAAGGAAAAAGTATCAGGAATACTCGTAAAGATTGTTGACTGCAAACTGCACGAGGACGCGATTCACAGGGGGCCAGCACAAGTCATTCCCGCGATGAGGGATGGCATAAGGAATGCTATGGTCTCTGCAGACCCTCTGCTTCTCGAACCGGTTCAGAAAATCCGGATTGACGCTCCCTACGAATTCATGGGCTCAGTCGCCTCAATGGTGAACCAGAGGCGAGGCAGGACCATCGAAATCAAGGAGGAACGCGGCTCATCGGTTGTCATTGCCGAGATGCCTGTTTCCGAGATGTTCGGCTACACGGGGGACCTTCGCGGCGCAACTCAAGGCAAGGGATTCTGGAGCCTGATTGACTCCAAATTCAAGCCTCTACCGCGCTCGAAGATAATCGAGACCATAAACGACATAAGAAAGAGGAAAGGACTCGAACTCATAGAAGCGCCTCCAGCGCAGTAGGAAGAGTATTGTTTTTCTTTTCTCCTAACCCCTGGCGTTAGCCGCTGCTCTCCAAAAAACACGCCCCGCACTCCCATTCTAGAGCTATTTATCGGCTTTTTTGAAAAACTTTTTTAAACCCCCCATCGGTTACGATGTGGAAATTTAGGTAATAAGACTAAAGAAGAAGAGGTATTCGAGAAAATGGCAAACAAACCGCACATGAACTTGATCTTCATAGGGCACGTGGACCACGGCAAGAGCACGACGGTCGGACGAATCCTTGTGGACACCGGTTCGATAAACGAACAAGTACTCAAGAAACTCAAGGAAAGAGCGGCAGAGACGGGTCTTGAAGGACAATTCCTCGCCTACACCATGGACGAGTTGAAGGAAGAACAGCAGCGAGGAGTGACAATTGATCTCTCGCACAAGAAGTTCGAGACACAGAAGTTCTACTTCACTATAATAGACGCACCCGGACACCGTGACTTCATCAAGAACATGATAACCGGAGTCTCACAGGCTGATGCGGCAGTATTAGTCTGCGAGGCGGTTGCAGGTGTAGAGCCCCAGACAAAGGAACACATATTCCTTGCAAGGACTCTAGGCATAAGGCAGATGATAGTCGCGATAAACAAGATGGACCGCGTCGAGTACAAGAAGGAGTCATTCGAGAAGGTCAAGAAGGACGTTACCGACATCATGAAAGGAATAGGAATAGACACGTCTAAGGTTCCATTCATACCAATCGCGTCACTTCCAGGTGAAGGCGTCACGAAGAAGTCTGACAAGCTGTCATGGTATACTGGTCCGTGCCTGCTCGAGGCGATGGACGCGCTCAATGCGCCGGAATCCCTTGTCGGACTGCCTTTGAGGCTCCCGATCCAGGACGTATTCACGATAACGGGAATAGGTGCGGTACCAGTGGGAAGAGTCGAAACCGGAAAAATCACTGTTGGAGACAACCTGATTTTCAAGCCTGCGAACCTTCAGGGAGAAGTGAAGTCGATAGAAATGCACCATGAGGACATGAAGGAAGCAGTTGCGGGAGACAACATCGGTTTCAGCGTCAAGAACGTCGGAAAGACAGACATCCGCAGGGGAGACGTCGCGGGACATACCGACAAGCCACCCACAGTCGTGGAGGACTTCACTGCACAGATAGTGGTTCTCAACCACCCGACCGTGATAGCGAAAGGATACACTCCAGTATTCCACGCGCACACGGCACAAGTCGCGTGCACTGTATCGGACATACTCGAGAAGAAGGACCCAAGGACTGGCCAGACTCTTGAGAAGAATCCTGCATACCTAAAGACGGGTGATGTCGCGGTGATCAAGTGCATCCCGCTTAAGCCAATGGTTCTAGAGACCCAGAAGGAATATCCCCCATTGGGAAGATTCGCCATAAGGGATATGGGTCAGACTGTTGCAGCGGGAATGGTTATAGCAATAACCCCGAAAGTGCAGTAAGTAAGCAATAACAGTTTGGACGGGCATGAGTCCGTCCAAATATTTCATTTTTTTCAATTTTTGGTTAAGTCTAGATTATCGCTAATTTCTTTCCCGCAGTCTCGAGAATCCCTAGGCAGTCTTCCAACTGCTCTTTCGAATGCATCGCAGTAACTATAGTCCTAATCCGCGCCCTTCCTCGCGGGACTGTGGGAAACGCGATTCCTGAAGCGAATACACCGTTCTGGAACAATTCATCGCTCAACTGCATTGCCTTAGCTTCATCGCCCACCATGATTGGGGTTATCGGTGTTTCGCTTATTCCGGTGTCGAAGCCGAGATTTCCCAATTCCTTCTTGAAGAATTTGGTGTTATTCCACAACTTCTCGAAAATCTGGGGCTCGCTTTCAAGAACGTCTATGGCAGCAATGCATGATGCTGCAACTGATGGAGGAATCGCGGTGCTGAAAAGGAAGGGTCTTCCGCGATGCACGAGGAAGTCGCGCAAATCACGGCTTCCCGCAATGTATCCACCAAGGCATCCCAGGGCCTTGGAGAGAGTGCCCATCTGTATGTCCACCCTGCCGGGGTTGATGTTGAAGTGATCAACCGTTCCCCTTCCGTTTTTTCCGAGAACACCGCTTGCGTGAGCGTCATCAACCATGACTGCTGCACCGTATTTTTCAGCGAGCTCCACTATTCCTTCAAGAGGAGCGATGTCTCCGTCCATGCTGAATACTCCGTCTGTGATTATGAGTTTCGTGCCGTAGCCTTTTTCGGATTCCTTTAGCACTCCCTCGAGTGACTCCAGGTCCTTGTGCTTGTAGATTTTCCTCTCTGCCTTAGTGAGCCTGCATCCGTCTATGATGCTTGCGTGATTCAGTTCATCGCTTATTATGAGGTCTCCTTCGCCCACGACCGCGCTTATCGTCCCTATGTTCGCGTTGAATCCTGACTGGAACACTATCGAGCTTTCGGTATTCTTGAACTTGGCTATCCGTTCCTCAAGCTCAGCGTGGAGGCGCATGGTTCCTGAAATGGTTCTCACCGCTCCCGCTCCCACTCCGAATTCCTTAGTCGCTTTTATCGCCGCATCGCATAATCGCGGATGATTGGTGAGTCCCAAATAATTATTGGATGATAAGTTGATGAATTCCTTGCCCCTGATTCTGACTACGGCTCCCTGGCGTCCCTCGAGCACTTTGAGTTCTCGGAACAATCCTTTGCTCCGCATTTCATTCAATTCTTTTTCCAGTGCGGAATCGAGTGCGTTCTTAATTTTCGCGAGAGTCATGATGAATCGGCTTAAACCTCTTTCATTATCATTCCGAGACTTTGAGTATTATCTTCCCGCAGTTTCCGCTTTTCGCAAGCGTGAATGCCTTATCGTAATCCTCAAGCCTGAATTCATGAGTTATGAGCGGCGAGATGTCGAGGCGTTTTGACTCGAGAAGTGATTTGAGTGTGTGCCATGTCTCGAACATCCTCCTGCCCGTTATCCCGTAAAGCCTGACTCCCTTGAATACCACGTCCTCGGAAAAATCTATCTCAACAGGTTTTGACGCGATTCCGAGCATCGATATCCTTCCTGCCTGCTTTACTGCCTTGAATGATTCCTTTATGGTTGTCTGGCTTCCTGCCATCTCGAGCGAGACGTCAACTCCCAAGCCGTCTGTCGCTTTCATCACTTTCTCCAAAACGTCCTCCTTAGAGGCATCAATTGTCAAATCCGCTCCAATCTTTTTCGCGAGATCCAGCCTGTAAGCGTTTATGTCGGCGGCGATGACGGGGTAGGCTCCGCAGCATTTTGCGACTGAAACCGCCATGAGGCCTATAGGGCCGCAGCCGAGAACCAGTACGCTTTTTCCGGAAACCGGTTCGGAAAGCACTGTGTGCACTGCATTCCCTAATGGTTCCTGGACGCTTGCGATCTTCGCGGGTATCTCACTCGATGTCTTCCAGGCATTTGTTTCCGGTATTCTTACGTATTCTGCGAAAGCGCCGTCCATGTCCACTCCTAGTATTTTCACTTCCTTGCATACGTGTGCGTTTCCGTTAGTGCATTGGAAGCACTTGCCGCATACTACGTGCGTCTCCGCTGAAACGAAATCTCCTATTTTGAGTGTCGTGACGTTGCTTCCTAGCTCGACTACTGTTCCTGAAAGCTCGTGCCCGAATGTGAGCGGTGGATGAATCCTTTTTTGCGCCCATTCGTCCCAGAAGTAGATGTGGAGGTCGGTTCCGCATATTGATGCGATCTTGACTTTCACTAGAACGTCATTGGGCCCGATTTTCGGTTTTGGCACATTGGAAAGCTTTGCCCCAGGGGCTTTTTCTTTTTTTACGAGCGCTTTCATTGCTGTTTCAGGAGGTTCTGTGTGCATATAAGATAAAATACTTCTCAAAAATCGTGTCACGTGGTATTACTGGACATGCCGGACGTGCGCGTTCCGGACTGCTGCTTGAGATTCCGTTGCACATAACAGTACATTTTAACCACTATTGAATGACAATCTTTTTAAATTTGTCTTGCCTGATAACAGATGGTGAGGGGACAATCATTATGGCAGCGAAAACCGTATCTTCATACAAGGGAAAAAACACACCATACGCTGGCGTGATGTCTGATCCGATCCCGCAGGAAGTATCCGTGCCAGAAATACAGCTCGGTTACGCGGAATTCTTCCCTAACGCTCCAGTAGATTTACCTATTGACAAGACTGCTTACCGAAAAGCAGGGGTTGGTTTCCACGCTCCGGACTTCGATGGGTCCAAGCGCTCCAATTACGAGCCTAGAGCTGGATTCACTGCGAAGCTTAATCCGCCGACGGAAACACGCTACGGCAAGAGCTCTGCAGGATTCCACGCTCCTGATTTTGACGAGTCCAAGCGCTCTGGCTACGAGCCGAGGGCAGGATTCACAGCGAAACTCAATCCGCCTAGAGACAGTCCATACGGCCACGAGCCGAGGGCTGGATTCACAGCGAAACTCAATCCGCCGAAGGACGACGATTCCTACAGCCGTGAGCCTAGGGCAGGATTCACTGCGAAACTCAATCCTCCTAAGAACTCGCTTTACAGTCCGGACATAAAGATAGGTTTCATGCCTGAGGCTGAAAGGAAGGTCGAGGCAGAAAAAAGGAAGGAGAAGGAGATGGGGGAGCGGATCTACGTTGTCAGGCGCGGCGGCCTAATTCTTCCTAAAGGCGTAAGCGCTGAGAAGAGGATATACATTCCATAAGGACTCAGGACAGGGCTTACTTTCTTTTTTTGTCAGCCCTGTCTTTTTCGTCAGCCTTGTTCTTCTCATTTGCTTCCTTCCTTTCCGGAAGTATGTCGTCAGTCAGGTCGACCAGTGCCCTTCCCGGGAATTCCACTCCAGTTTTCTCGAGTTCCTTGCGCAAGTCTTCAGGCATGTTGTTTAGTATGAGGGTCACGAGTGCCGGAGTTATCACTGGCTTGAATTCCATTTCCTCAAGGCTTGAGAAAAGCTTCTTTGGATCGACTTCCTTGAATTCACCCATGCCTTCATCCCCTATTGTTGCCTCAAGCACTGTGCGCAGGTCCTTTCCTTCGTATATCGCTATGAATACGCTCTTCTCGAACAGCCATGCATAGCCTCGCGCGTCCGCTCCAGCGTACACCCAGAATATCTTTGGAGTAGTCCTTATCTTTTCCTTCAAGTCCTCTGCCTTCTTCTTCCCTTCAACGAATTCCTTCACTTCAGCTTCCATCGTGTTCACGAGTGCTTCAGCCTTGACCTTGAGTTCAGCGACTTTTTCTGGAGTGATCCCTTTCATCTCAGCGTGCTCTATGTCTTTCTGCAGCTTGATGATTTCCTCAAGAGTGTCAACGTGTTCCTTACCGAGCTTTCCTTTCTCCACGAAGTACTTTCGAAGAACCGGGACTAGTTCCGGGATCTCTGCAGGAGGCATTCCAGCAGCCATAAGGTAGCCGTTTGCGCTCCATGTCACCGCGCGGTACAACCGCTCTACAGCCCATTCCATGTACGAGCTTATCTTGTCTATGTAGCTTTTGGCTCCGTCAATGCTCTTGAATATCGCTTCCTTAGACGGCTTTATGTTGCCGCTCAAAAGAAGCCGTTTTGCCGGCTTGAAGAATCCTGCGTCATAAACCGCGAGCCCGGTCCTCAAGTAATTGAAGAACAATGCGTCTCCAGTCCTTAAGTAGTCCCAGAATTCGGTCAGTATGTGCAATTGCACGTGTATCGTTTCGGAATCGCCTGCGACGTTGTTCGCGAGTTCCTGCAGTTTCTCGTGAAGCTTCTGGCGCAAGTCTTCATCCACTGGCCTCTCGGACTCGGTGTCATCAATGAGAACCAGTACGTCTGTATCGCTTCCAAGGGTAAAGTCCCCTCTGGCATAGCTTCCGAAAACCACGACCGCCTTGACGTAGTTTCCGAATTTCTCCCTGGCGGCGTTCGCGAACTGCTTTATGAGCTTCATGCGTGACTGCATCAGGAGCTTTCGTCTCTTCTTTATCCTGCGGATTTTTTCGGCCGAGTCTCCTGGCTTTCCCGCGGGATAACTGTTTATCTTAGTTTTTTGCAGTGAGCGCGGCGAGGATGATAATGGTAGTTCACGCTCTTCGCGCTCTTCGTCTTCTCTTTCCTCTTTCTTCCGTTCATCTTTACGCGAGGATGAGGCCGGTGATAATGGGTCCCCCATGTCTTCTTCTTCAGAAACCATGCAAACAATTAATCTCCTTATTCTATACTCTTTCATCACTTAACATATAATTGTTTTCATCAATCCCAAGAATCGGGAATTTAGTTCAATTCCAGGACGCGATTCTTGAGTATTGGTCTTATTTTTTAGAAAAAGCCATAAAAACGGCGCTTGCCGTCCTGAATGCTTTTTGTTGTCGCAACCTTTAAAAATAGCAACTGCCTATAACCACTCTGTGGTGGGAAAAACGTCTTCACGGCCTAAGGCTTCGCTCGGGGGCTACCTCTCTGAGACGCTTAAGGCCGATCCTGAGAATCTCGCGAGAGCGCAAGCAGAAAGGACCGCAGAATCCCGCCTCATGGAAATGCAGCGCATGATAGGCGCCAACTCAGTCTCATACCAGGAAACCGGAAGGAGAGGCCAGTACACTGATTTCGTGAACTCGATGGCTGATTACGCCAAGAAGAACGGGATATGGTATGATGACACATTGGTGTCACTTGGACATCCTGCTTACAAATACGTCCTGGACCTTAACTGCTCTCTTGGAAGGACTGACCTCATAACAGCAAAGACCGCATCAGAGGAGTACGGTCCAGAAGTCGTCAAGGGAGGCAAAGTGGATTTCGACTCGATACTCTACAAGGAACTTGGGAAGGCAGAAAGCGCGATCGAGAAAGAACAAGGAGCAAAGCTCAGAGAGCAGTATCCTTTCATTTCTGAAGGGAAACTCAAGGCTGCCGCGGAAAAAAGCGCGGAGCCGGTGATTTCGAAAATAAAAAGCGAAACCGAGGGAGCATCCGGCTCGCCTTTCATAACTTACTCTCTCATCAAGCAATCGCTAGCTGGAAGCCCGCTTCATGCCGCGGTCGTTTCAGGATATCGCGAGGAATTGGAGCGAGAGATCTCGGCATACCAGAAGGGTGCCGAGGAAAAAATGAAAGACGAATACGCGTCTGCGCAAAGGCGAGCGCAACGGGCTGAAAGGACTACTGCCCAGCAACGAAGACAGGAGGCTAGCGCTCAATCGCAACAGAACCAAAAGCAACAGCCTTTCGACATAAACCAATTGTTAGGACAGTTAGGCGGCGGAAACGGTAAAGAAGAGCAGGAACCTGAACGACAACAGAAACGAAAGACGCACTGAAATCAAGTGAATGGGCCTGAAAACGCCGTTGCACTTAATCGTACAATTTAACCACTTTTGAATGATAACTATTTTAAGTTCATCTTGCCTGATAATAAATGGCGAGGGAATGACACATTATGGCAGCGAAAACCTATGCTTACCGGAAAACGAGGGTTGATTTCCATACTCCGGACTCTGACGAATCCAAACGCTTCGACCCCCACCGCCGCGAAGATAGCGGGATAAGTACGGTCATCGGCGAACCCGTACAACATTATACAAACGAGAAGGATTACTCCGTGACTCCGATCGCTTTCGAGGCCAGGGACGGAGTAAAACTCAAGGGAGTCGTTTACCGTCCTAAAAATGTGGAAGAAAAAGGCGCCATAATAATCCGTCATGGCATAAACGGGAACCGTTACGACGTCAGGGAATATGCTGAGGCACTCTCCAGCCGTGGATTCCTGGTTCTCGCAAGCGATGAAAGAGGACACGGCGATTCAGAAGGCGAATTAAACGTTAACAAAATGGTTGCGGACGTGTCAACAGCCATAGACACGCTCGGAAAAAAGTACGGCTACAATGAGGTGGGCGTAATCGGCTACAGCCTGGGCGGAACAGTCACAAGCATCGCAGCCGCAAAGGATTCCCGAATCAAGGCTGCAGTAAGCCTTTCCACTCCCACATCCATGAGGGATTTGGCCGAAACGCACGGAAAAACATTGCTCCGGCTTTATGACAAGCTGCACGATTACTGGCCGCAGCATAAAGACAAATTAATGAAGTTCCTGAACTTCCCGATTCCAGACTTCATAGAGGATTCCGGACGCAAGCTACACGGGTTCGAGAAGAAACTCTTCAAGAATCTTGAGACCTACTTCTATGAAGGCAGGAGCGAGAGAGTGCCGAGTTTCGGAAGGTTCGCGGATGAACTGCTTTCCATGCCTGACGCAATTGATTACGTTCCGCAAATCAAAGTCCCATCACTGTGGTTTGGAGGCAGCGACGATACAAAGGTAACTCCGCCAAAATACGAGCGGAAGCTGTACGATGCAGCAGGAAGCGAGAGGAAAGAATTGATATTCCTCAAAGGGGACAATCACTTCTACAGGAGATCGAAAGGGACTGTAGTGAAGTACGCTGATAATTTGTTCTCGGAATTCCTTAATCCGCCAACAAACTATAAAAGCCATAATTACGACAAATATCGGTCAGTTGCGCGTCGTTGATGATGATTGTTGATAATGATGGAAACTACGAGAACAATACGCGAAGGGGACTTCGTGACACTTCTTGATCCCGCAAGCGGTGATGCATTCACCGCTAAAGTCGTAGGCGGTGGAAGCGTCAATACGGGTCACGGGACGGTGGGCCTTTCTGAATTGATCGGAAAGCGATTCGGCGAGAATATCGCGAGCAATCACGGTGACGAGCTTAGGATTCTTTCTGCGAATTTTTCTGACAAGTTCCTGATGATAAGGAGGGGTCCGCAGATAATAACGCTGAAGGACGCGGCATTGATCGGCGCCTTCTGCGGAATACAGTGCGGGGACGTTGTTGTGGAGGGAGGAAGCGGAAGCGGCGCCATGACTTCGTTTCTCGCTAATGCTGTCGGAAGCGATGGCCACGTCTTCTCGTACGATATCCGTGACGATTTTTTCGAGCTTGCAAGGAGTAACGTAAAGCGTTTGGGCCTTGCTGAACGCGTCACTTTCAAGCGTGCTGACATATACGCGGGAATAGAGGAGAAGGGAGTCGATGCAGTGATTCTTGATGTGCCTGAACCCTGGCAAGTCGTTGGGCACGCGAGGGAAGCGCTAGTTCCTGGAGGAATGTTCGCAAGTTATGTCCCGACAGTTAATCAGGTTGAGAAATTCGTTGAAGGGCTCGGAGAGGGATTTTTCCCGCCTCACACTTTCGAGAGCATTCTTCGTGATTACAAGGTTAGGGACGGCGCGACCCGTCCGGAATTCCAGGGATTGATGCACACGGGATTCATCACTATCGTGAAGAAAGCCTGATTAGAAATTTGGATGAGATTGTTTTTTCTTCGTTGGAGCGCGGAAATGGACTCCGGAATTCGTTCCCTTTCCGGCCTTTGGGGCGTAGTTCTCGTTTGAGTCCGTGACTGAGTTGTCATGGTATTTTCCGTAATCATACACTATCTGCTTGAGCTCAGCCAGTGCCTTGTCCTCGTCATAGTTTCCGTGAAGGCGTTTCGTATGATACTCGGCTGCCGCTATTTTTACAGTGCCGTCAACGAACCGCTTCTTTGGCCGGGAACCGCCCGTATCCCAAAAACTCGGAGCACTGTATACGAGGAAGTACACAGTGTGTCTCGGTTTCCTGCTCTGCACGAGGACGGTCATGGCACCGTTTCCGACCACGTCAAAATCGTCAGAACGTATCGCATCAATGATTTCCTTGTGTGACAGTTCGTGATTCGTCTTGTGATCGTGTTTTCTCTCGAAATAGTAAGAGTCCGTAAAAGAGAACCAGTCGTCAGCGATGTCAAGACCTGAGTTCCCTGATATGACTGCCTTCATGAGCCTGGTGTAAACCGAGAATGAGGATTGCTCGTGGTTCTCGCCGTCATAAGCGTAAACCGCATTGGGCGAACCCAGTTCGCGACTGCTCTCGCGAACTTTCCAACCAGCTCCCTTTTCCCCAACCACGCTGTGCTGGTTTCTGCTTTCGCTTTTTATTGATTGTTATATCAGTTTGATTGTTTTTTGCGGACGAAATTATTTAAACGGGATTCGCGGTTTCAGTCCTGCCGGAGAGAGGCAGTAAACCAAATAGGACTTGCTCTCGGCACAGTACCTTTTACTGCCTCTGGAACAGGACAGTCCCGTGCCTATTCGGCAAAAATGAGTACGGGACGCCGGAGTTTCCCCCGAACCAAAACAAAGACAATTGGTTCGGGGAATCCGATAGCTCAGAGGTAGAGCGCTGGACTCATAATCCTGAGGTCGAGGGTTCGAGTCTCTCCTCCGGCACCAGTTTCTTACAATCACATTGAAGCCTCTAACCCTGAACTTGAAGCCCCTTTGACGAAATCTTTTACCACTCACAAATAGCAAATATTATAAAGGATTGCCGCCTATCTTGTGTGAACACGGATGAACGACCAGGACGATAAGGGAGCCCTAATACGCTCCCGGATAGAGGAGCTCGCGAAGAGGAAATCGCACAGGAAGAAAGAGGAATACATCACGCGAGAGCTCTTTGATATTGGAGCCGACTACGAAGTCATCCCCTTGCAGAAAAAGTACAGGAGGGGAAGCGCTGACGATAACATCGTGGTGAAAGTTCCTGGAGAAACCGATGAAGAACTCGTTTTCACATCCCACTGGGACGTTTACGCCATGGGAGAGGGATTGAAGAACATTTTCCGAAGGAAGAGGAATGAAGTGAACGGTCCTGGAGCGAATGACAACGGCTCAGGAGTCTCAGTTCTTCTCGAATCCATAAAGAGCGACATAGAGTCCGGGAAGAAACCGAAATACTCGCACACATACCTTTTCTGCGGGGGCGAGGAAGGGAATAACAAGGGACTGCGGAACGGCCTTCTGACGGGCGCCAACATATCAACGGGAGCCAAACTCGCTCTAGACGGAACCGCGGGAGTATTCAGTCCTTACACTGCTGGAGCATTCGCCGCGACACTTCCTTTCAGCACTCTCGGACGCTACCAGATGGGTGTTTGCGGCTCAAAGGATTACGTTGAAAGACTGAGCAAAGCTGAGCGGAAAAAGATCAAGTCAGCAGTTTCAGTTGACATGGTCGGAAGCGGTGAGTTCGTGATACCGAAAAAGACCATGGGAATAAAGCCTGCGCGCTGGGTCGTGCCTTACAGGATGGATGATGACGTGCGTGAAAGGTTAAGGAGAGCTGCTCTCGATAATGGTGCGAAATACATGGAGGACTTAGGCATCGGGAGCTCTGATCACATTTCATTCGCTGAGAAAGGAATTCCTTGCGGTGCGCTTCTTGCGGTTGACAGGAAAACCCTGGGCAGGGTCCATACGATGAAGGATGTTCCTGGCGCTGTTGACACGAATAATCTCGAAAAGGCTTACGCGATAATAGAGGGGTTCAAGGAATCGTTCGAAGAGAAAGAAAAAGGAAGCGATCCGATAATCCATTCTTACGATGGAATGATTCCTGAGCGTGCTGAAGTATTCAAGGGCAAGAAGGACAGTAAGGAATACATCGTCGTAAGGCGTTGCAATCCTTCATCTGGACGGTATTTGAACAGCGTTTACGCAGCGCACGCTGATGGATACAACATTTTCGACGTTGACTCGCTAGTGCGGGAGGATACTGAAGCGAAAGTAATGAGCTCGCTTAAGGATTACAAGAGGCAGAGATACGAGCGCGTGCTGAAAGACGAGGGATTCGCGATTTACGGCCTTGGTGAAAGCAGTGGGAAACTGCTGGAGTACAGTCCGGCGGGAAGATCAGTCCGTCTTGGGTCCTTCCTTAAGAAAGCGGGAGGACAGCTAGGTTGCACCGTTTCCGACAACGGCATGCCTTTGACTATCGGTGTTGCGATGGGTGCGGGCACTATTGCCGGGAATGCTGTGCCATTCGCGGGGCCCCTCACTATGCCTATGACTTATGCTGCAAGCGCCGGGGCTGCTATGGGAAGCGCTTTGACTGTTCAGAAGATTCTCGGAACGAGCATTCCTTCAAGAAGTTATGACGCGCTTATTGCCGGGGAGAACGGCAGGCTGCACTTATTGAGACCTCAAAGGTGAAAAACTTAAGTGGCAAAAAAAACAAAAAAGGAAATTCAAAGGAAGCCTGAAGAGAGAATCAGGATAAATTTCGTTCCTGACCGCAGGTTCTGGATTGCGCTTGCCGGAAGCTTTGTCGTTCTTTTCGTTCTGTTCCTCTTGGGACTCGTTTCTTACTGGATTTACGTCACGAATTTCGCGTGAAAGGTCTCCGTTATCTGCTCTTGAGGGGGTTTTCCCTCTAAAAAAAGCACTTTTTTAAATAAACCGCTCTGGTAATTTTTTTCCACTGAATGGTAGTCTGCATAATCGCGGCGGTAGTCTTCGGGATACTAGCCCTATTCAGCGTGAAATACCGTCCTCTTGCTAAGGAGGCTTTCTCGTGCGTTTTCAGACTAGTGACTTTCAGGCCTTGCGAGAGCGATTTCGGTGAGAAAATGAAGGCACGTGCTGTCGCGAAAACAATGAAACGCTTCCCGAAAGTGGCGAGGATTCTCAACAAGTATTTCGAGGTATTCTCGTGGGTTCTCACCCTACTCATGATTGCGAGTTTCGCGCTATTCGCCATCGGAGTCTATAATTACGTTGCTTACGGAAACTGCAACGGCCCATCATCCCCTGATGTATGCATTTTCGACGAGATAATAGGAAACAATCCCAAACCATTGATTCCGGTTGCCCCTGGAGTTGGGCCTGTCACCGGCCCTAATGGGACTACAGTTGTTGAGTTCGGCTGCTTCACCTGCCCGAGGACTAGGGAGGCGCAACCAGTGGTGAAACAACTTCTTGCCCAAAAGAAAATCAAGCTAGAGTTCCGTTTCTTCCCAATAGCCGCTCATGCTCATTCTCATGAGGCTGCTTCGGTCGCTGCTTGCATGATTGAAGAGGAGAAGTTCTGGGAGTATCATGATTTGCTTTTTGAGAAGAATTTGGGAGATTTCTCTAATGAGACTCTCGTGAACTGGGCAGTGGGTCTTGGCGCGAACAGGACGCTTCTTGAGGACTGCTTCACTTCAGGAAGGGGTGCTTCTATCGTCAATCGCGACATCGATGCCGGGAAGGATGCAGGCATTTACGGCACTCCGACTTTCTTCATAGGAGACCAGCAGCTCATAGGGCCGAGGAAGCTTTCCGAATTCTATGACGTGCTGGCTGGGAAAGTCTCGGGCGGGGCTGTCTGCACTGCGAAATAATTGATGATGAAGTGAGGGAAAAAGACACATATGGCTGACGTTTCAGGAATGACCCGGAAGGACTTCCCGTTGCTCAACAAGGCGATATACCTTGACAATGCGGCTACATCACTCTGTCCCGAGCCAGTACTTAGCGAGTCACTCAAGTATTATCGCGAATTCAAGGCAAACATACACAGGGGAGCCCATTCACTAACTGAGAGGGCTTCGCGCGAGTACGAGGCCGTTTACGGAAAGCTCGCCAGATTCTTCGGTGGAAAACCTGATTCATTCATCAACACCAAGAACGCGAGCGAGGCGATAAACCTAGTTGCATTAGGGCTCGATTGGGCTAAGAACGCGAACATCGTGACGACCGTTGCAGAACACCACTCCAATCTCATGCCATGGATGCGCCTTCGTGATAAGAAACTCATCTCAGAACTTCGGTTCGTTGAGATCATCGACAAGGAAGGCGGTTTCGACTTATCGGAATTCGAAGAAAAAATCGATTCAAACACGCGGCTCCTGGCAGTAACCGGCGCCAGCAACGTATTAGGGAATCGCGTTAACGTTCGCGAGATAACCAAAATCGCTCACGAAAAAGACGTTCCAGTGCTTCTTGACGCTGCGCAAATGGCTGGAAGAATGCCAGTGGATTTCAGGAAACTCGGAGTCGATTTCGCAGCGTTCTCGGGACACAAGATGCTGGCACCAACCGGAACAGGATGCCTCTATCACGCGAAATCATTCCAATCACCAATTCTTGGCGGGGGGATGATCAAGAGCGTTTCTCGAGAGAAGTTCGTGCTGATGCCTCCTCCTGAAGGAGAAGAGGCGGGGACTCCGAACATTGCTGGAGTGATTGGTCTTGGCGCCGCTATTGATTACTTGTCCCGGGTGGGATTGAAGCGTATTGAAGCTCACGAGCAGGAACTCGCTGGAATGATGATTGATGGATTGAAGAGCATTCCTGATGCCGAGATTTACGGCCCGCTTAACCGCAAGGAGAAAACCGGCTTGGTCTCGTTCAACCTGAAATGCATTCCCGCGCACGAGGTAGCTGTTATGGCAGACGAGCTTGCCAAAGTGTGCATAAGGAGCGGGCATCATTGCGCCATGCCATTGCATGCGTTCCTCAAGGTTGACGGGAGCGTTCGCGCGAGCGTGCATTGCTATAATAACGAGTCCGATGTGGATGCATTCCTTAATGCAGTGCGCAAGATAAGCGCCTTGCGATGAAGCTTTTCTTTCATTCGTACCGCAAGAACAGCGCTTCCTTCAGGTTGTGTCTTCGCGCCTGCTCTAAGTACACGTTGCACAACGGCTTTTCGCCATGGTTTGAATAAAGAGGCATTGCCATTTCATTCTTTGGCGAAAACTGATGATAGTCGAACATATTTTATTACGTTGTAATACTTCTTTAAATAGTTTATTGCTGTAAAGTATACTGAACCGGGTCGCGGAACTGGTGGGAAAACTTTTTAGAGCGTGCCATGCCACAATGATTCAAAGATAAGTGCTCACGCGAATACAACAACAGCGGGCTTGATTTGCTGAAAAAATGGAAGACGACCTTGAGAAAACCGGAAAGAATCTCGACTTCGAGATCGACCGTGGAGAGGACGACATAGAGCGGGAGCTTCGCCGCTTGCCGAAAAAATCCGGCAATAAGGGAGGGAGAAGAACCGCTCACAGTGATGCCGGATTCGAGCTTTTCGGACCGAGCGCTGATGGAAGCGAATCGGAAATAGACTTGGAGTCAGGAAGCTGCGACTTTAATCTAGGAAGCGCGATAACTGCTGAAAGAGGAAGGAGTGAGACTCCGAAATCATCAGAATACGGCAAGACCAGACAAGACTCTTCTGAAAAGACAAAGAAGCAGAAAGACAGCAATAAAGAAGGGACTGGCGAGGAATTGAGCGAAGAAGAGAAGGAAAGGCGCGCCTTGCTAGTTCAAAGGATACGACAGATAATGGCGTCCAAAAGCGGAAGGATCCGTGGAGATGACTTGAGGCGGATGCTTGGCGGAAGCGGAATGAGTTTTGACGATGCAGTGCAAGAAGTCGTGAAATCCTACGGCAGGGCGCTATCGGACGACGATGAAGGAAGCAGGGACAGTGCAGTAAAAAAAGAGACAGGAATTTCCCCTGTTTTCGAGGCATACGCTAGCAAAGGATCAGGCGGAAAGAGCCCGTACGCCATGCGTGAGCGTGAATTGCACTCTGACGTTTACTCCCAGACAGGCACTGCTGACGTAAGCCCGGATAAGGCTCTCAAGAAGATGCGCGGACCTTACGCTGATGAATCAAGGTGAGAGATTCCTGCATCAAGAATGAAGGCTCATCTAAGCAAATCCACTGTAACCGCCAAAGAATATTAAAACAGTGAAAAACGTAACTAGGAAGAGGACTCAAGGACAAGTCAACACAAATACGCCTCATTAAGGACACTGGAGTGTTATAATCACGAAAAATGGCAATAGATGAAGACATGCGCAAGAAGCTCGCCGGGCACGTCGGCGCGAGCATAGCAGGAGCGGGAGGATGGGAAAACCTGCCCCTACCAGAGCGGGTTCGCCAGACATTCGAGAGAGGCGTTACGCGCGCAGAACTGGACCTCGGTGATGCTTATGGAAAGAAAATAATGCCAGGACACGTTCCAGACGTACAACTACTTCACACAAAACAATTGGGGGAAGAATTCGGAGCCAAATTCTCAGTTCACTTCCCGTACCAGGTAGAGCTTTCATCTCCAAGCCGCTTCCAGCAGGCGGAAGCCGCTGCACTCATAAAACAGACAGTGCATTATGCGGCGGGAGTGGGAGCCAAGATGATGGTTCTTCACCCAACCGCAGTATATGAAGGCGCATTCGCTGACCCATACACAGGCGCGTTGCAGAACGTACCAATGCACATGCTCTGCAAGGACAAGAAGGAATTCGAGGAATTCTGCACAATACACAAAGTGAGAGAAGGAAGCGCAGTCAAACAGCAATTGAATTATGAATGGCAGAACTTCTTCGCAGCACAATCAGCAGTAATGCAGCAACAGCATGCAGCTGCAGCACCAATATTCAAGCAGCAATTCGCCCAGGACGCGACATTCATACGACCGGCCATGAGGATAGCTGAACTAATGAAACGGGGAGGGGGGGACTTCACGACACTCAAGGCAGCTGCTGAAGCCGAAATATCGAAATTCGCGAACAGCCCTGACCCGGACATAAGCAACATAGGAAGGCAGGCACTAGCCAGATTCCAGCAGGATCCGAAAAGGATGATAGAAAGCTACCAGAGACAAGTGCAGTCAGTGAAAAGCAAGAACGAGGACCCAGTCGAGGTTCTCAAGAAATGGAATTGGGGAAGCTGGGCAAGGGCAACGCTCTGCGTAGGAGGCTCTCTCAACCCTGACGGAACCATGGCCAAGACCATAAAGGACAATCCTTCAGACGATGAGTCATTAAGCGAACAGGAAAGGAACTTCAGGGACGCACTGGCACGAGACCGCCTCACCGATTTGTCGGGGGATGCTGACAAAGTCGTGAAAAACCTCAAGGACACATTCGACATGGCGTTAAGCGACTCGGAAACAATACGCATCATAAAAGAGAAAGGACTGAAACTCACACTCGAAAACCTATACGGAATGAACGTGGAAACAGGATGGATGCAGGGAGCTGCATTCTACACCCGCCCAGAACACATAGCCAAAGCCATGGCTGCATTAAGGGAAGTAGCGAAAAAGCACGGACTAAGCGATGAGAACATAGGATTCACATTCGACACGGAACACGCGACACTAGGCTACGGGGATCCGATGAAGTTCGTTGACGAACTGCAGAAGGACGGAGTGAAGATTGATCACGCCCACGTTGTTGGAGGAAGCGGTGCGAGCGCTGCTCACATATTCTCTCACAAGGGATTGGGAAGCATGGATGATGAGATATTGAGGGCTCATCCTGGACTTCTTGAACGACTGGTTGACATGGGTGTTCCTCTCACTATTGAGCCTGGAAGCGGAGGCATAGGCGATGTTGAGGACGCTTTGAAGACTTTCGCGACAGGTGGAGTTCCAGCGGAAGCATTGATGGGCAGGGAGTATCCTCAAGGACTGGAGATGCAGGGCTATGCTCAAGTTGATCAAGGAAGCCTTCAGGAGCGTTATGACCTCAATCAGGGATTCGTGAATAAGGCTGATATGTATTCATTGCAGCCTAGCATGGGGCAGCCTTTCAGGGCTACTTTCGGGTCTCTTCTTTCTCCATCACTTTATTCTGGAGGAGCGCTCCACAAGGAGGGTCAGGCAGCGTTCTGGAGCTCTAACCAGCCGCTTTTGTACAGTTCAAAGAGCGACAAGGACCAAGAACAATAATGTGGTGATTAGTGTATGGTATTCAAAACAAAGGGTAGTAAGATGTTCAAAACGAAAGGGTTCTCTAAACCAAAGTCATTGAAGCCAACGGCACGATTGCTCGGGAAAACCCAGAAGCAATTGAGCCGTGATGACGTTCTTCGGGCTGCAGAAGGAAGCGAGATCTCCAAAAGCGCCATGGAAGCGATACCGCTCATTTATGATTTCACGACCGACGTTGTAAAGCGATTCGGCACCCTAGTCAAGTCAGTGATTGTTTTCGGAAGCTTTGCGCGTGCTGACATAACTCAGGAAAGCGACATAGACATACTAGTGATAATCGATGACGCAAGCATTGGACTCACAACTGAAGTGCGCGCTTATTACGACAAGGAACTCAAAAGACTGCTTGACGCAGAGAAGAAGAGGACAAGATTCCATGTGACTACAGCAACCCTTACCGAGTTTTGGGATTCGCTCTTGAGGGGGGAGCCTCTTGCCATAACGATCCTCCGCTCTGGAATTCCTGTTGCTGATGCAGGTTTCTTCGCGCCACTCAAGATGCTCCTTAAGAGGGGAAGGATACGCCCGACTCACGAAGCTATAGAGATATCCAGCATGAGGGCTCTCTATCATCTTGACAATTACAGCATGAACACTCTCAACTGCATGAACTCTCTTTACTGGGCTGCGATTGAGGCAGTTCACGCAGCTCTCATGACTGTAAATTGCTCTCCTGCAAGCCCTGCTCACGTTGTCGCTGAGATGGAAGCGAAACTCGTTCCTAAAGGGCTCGCGAGCATGGATGACGTCGGATTGTTCATGAAGCTCTATGAGAGGATGAAAGACATTGTCCACAAGAAGACTTTCGAGATAGAGGCAGCTGAGCTCTCGCAATGGAAGAAGGACACGACAGCATTCGTCCATAAGATGAAAGCGATAGCAGACAAGTACGAATCGCCATTGTGTCCCGCTCCAGGAAATTTCGGGAAGACGAGATTGAGCGAATAGGAAGAAAAAACGAATCTAATCCTCTTTTGCGATTTTTTTAGTCGCAGTCTTGGCAGGATTACCGGCAGACCGCTTCCCCCAGTTATTAAGTACGAAAATGTCATTTGAACCCTGCGGAGGCAAACACGGAAGTCATGATAATCCTGGGGGCTTTATTTTTGTACCAAAATACCCTGTTTAATTGATTAAACAGAAACCGTTAAAAATGACTTCTGTTTAACTTGTTTGTAATAGGAAAAATGAAGGATTCGGAGCATCTTGAGGCGGCGGGTGAATTCTTCGAGGTGGCATCCGAAGCTAAGACAGCGCCAGTCCGGGCGCAGAACTATTTCTACGCCTGCATAAACTACATAGAATATATCCTCGCGAAAGCCGCGGACGAGCATTCATTCTCGCATGAGGACCGAAACAACAGGATGATGATGGCGAAAGCTGCATTTGACAACGCCGACGTAAGGGCGTACGACGAGCTCATAACGCTTAGGAACCTGTCAGGATACAGGGGCCGAAACGGCCATACAGTGGAGGAGATAAGAAAAATTGCACAGCGGTTCAGGGAAAAAGCGCTCAAACTCGTTGCATGAGAAGGCACTTGAGCTCTTCGCGGACAAGATCTGGAAACAGCGCAACGAAGTGCTGGCCATAATGGTATACGGAAGCGTCGCGCGCGGTGATGCCGGACCAAAAAGCGATATCGACGTATTCGTGCTTGCAGACGTCCCGACCGCATCCGCAGTAAGGCGAGTCGAATCCGAAATCAACTCCATTGCCAGGGACGTTTCCGCACTCTTTATGCATAATGAATCGGGAGCGCAAGTCCGGATTGAGGCATTAGTTTCCACCCCGAAACTGGCAGCAAACGAGCCAGTCTGGAGAAACGTACTGCGGGAAGGACGAATAGTGAGAGCACGGGGACCCCTCATAATACCTGAACTGAAAAAACCAGCAAACGGATTCTCAATATACAGCATAGAAACCTCAGGGATGAACAAGTCAGAACGATCCAAAGTGTCATTATACCTTCACGGAAGGACGTCCAGCTACCGCACGGCCGCCGGAGGACGAGTGAAAAAAGAGTATGCGGGAATCCTGAAAGGGACAGGCGGACAAGCAATGGGGCGGGGCGTATTCATCATTCCTTCAGGAAATGAATCCGCATTCGAGGACTTCCTTGCCGCCAACAGAGTCCCGTACGGGAAGAAGGACGTAATACTGCTCTCGTCGTCATAAAATCTATCTGGAGTTTGCGAACATTCAGATTGTTTCGCGCACGGGCCGCTTCTGGCTGTGGTGCTGTTGGAGTAGGTACGTGTTTATCCCGAATCCTGAAACGCCAGTCGAGAAACTCCCGCCATCTTCCGCTTCCAGTTCTTTCCCGTTCTCCTCTAGCAAATCTGTCTCGAAAACCTTTCCGAACGCACCGAGTCCCTTAACGTCAATCCTCACATCATCAAGCTTTGAGCCTCCGGAGTTCACTACGCGAAGCGCAACGCCTGCTCCTTCCTTCTCTGACTTCTTCAATACAGTGATGTCAGCATCTCCAGGCCTTCCTCCAGACGTTGAAACGAAAGAGTACGATTCAGGAAGCAATCCATCCCCTCCGGCAATACCGCTTACCGATATCAATCCGTTATTGTGCGCACGTGATTCAGGATGAGCGAATCGTTCTGGAGTGAGCGCATACCTGAATTCGTGAGTCAATCCAGCCTCGCGGCTTAATGGAGTCCTGATGCGCAGTGAAGCGCTCCCGTCAGAGGAGAGTCTGTCGAAACTCCTGAAAAGGCATAATTCAATGCTGTCTTTTTCAGTTATGGAATGCTCTGGAAGCCCTTCATTAATCAATGCTAGACCGCCATCGCGCATCACGTAATCCTGAACCGCTATAGTCCTTTTTGGTGATTTTATCCTTCCGTAAGGGATCTGGTGATGGAAATCGCCTCCATTTATCGGGAAATCCACTACAACCTTGTGATTGTTCCATACTGCATCCTTTTTGTAGGGAGCGACAGTCACTTGTGTTTCGAACTCGAGTCGTGGCATTCCATTGTAGAGAGTCATTTCTGTTCGTATTTTCTCGTAATCGCCGAGAATTCCTTCAACGGTCACTCTCTCGCATACTCCCCGCTCTCTCTTGACCGTGGCTTTTGTAGGATTGAGTTCTGACAATTTCTTTCCAGGCTTTGTGTAGTACGCGTCCCCAGCATCCTCGAATGCCTTGATGACGTGAGCTTTTCCGGAAAGCATTTCCTTATTGCCGTTCTTCTTGTCAATTACTGACTCGATTTCGCCTTTAGGCGTTATCCTGACCTTGATGTATTCATTCTCTATTGTCGCTGGATCCGTCAATTCCTTTTCGAGAATGCTGAATTGAGGTGATGAAGAACCACCACTGCCTGATTGTTTTTTCCCGACTGCGTAATACGCCGAGTAGCCTATGCTCGGGACGTCCGCAATGAATTCAATCTCACTTTTCCCGTCTGTTTCAGACTTCACTACCCTGTACGGCACGCGCCGTCCCTTAGCATCTCTTAGTGTTTCCGGAATGCTATTCACGCGCGCTTTAACCCGGTCAGTGCGATTCCATGATAGCGTATTGAATACCACTATCGATTCCCAATTGCTTGGTGCTTTGGTTCTCACTTTCTGAGCTATCAGTCTTGACGCATCATCAATCACTCCAGTCGCGACAGTCCTGCATTCATCGAAACGCCCTAATGCAGTCTTGTATGATGAGTCAACTACGCTTCCGCACATTATGTCATGGAATTGGTTGTACATCAATTTCTCCCATGCACTCTTGAGTTTTTTCCCAGGATACTCGTACTTTTCATCCACTGATGATGCTATTGTCGCGAGCTTTTCTGCAGAGATAAGCAGGTTCTCGCACTTCCTGTTCTCCTGCTTGAGTTTTATCCTGCTGCTATAGCATCCTGTGAATTCCGGATTGAATTCACCGCTTATCGTCTCCAGCTTTCCTGATTCCTCCCTCACTCTCTTGAAGAATTCCTCGGGTGTTGAAAGCCTGATGTCAATTCCTTCTTCTTTCCGTATTTTTCTCGCAAGCTTTCCTGTGTACGAGTGCTGGAATCTCAAATCAGATCCTACAGGAAGCAGTGTGGCATCTGTTGAGGCGTTTTTTTCCAGTCTTTTCGCAAGCTTGCTTATGCGCCGCTTAACGTTACCCCTGTTGAGGCCGTCTGCAACTATGTTTGCGAATCCTTCCAGGTAGTACTTCAGGCTGTTACCGTCCTCACGCAGGAACACCTTATTGTAGTGTTCAGGCATGCAGTGAGTGAGCATCCTTGTTCCGTCTATTCCTTCCCAGAAGAACTCGCTTGGCCCTTCTTCCTTGTCTTTCTTGCTTCTTCCCCTGGAGAACACGTAAGAATCAATTCCTGACTTCCGCATTATCTGCGGAAGTTGCGCATTCTGGCCGAACACGTCTATATTCCAGCCGACTTTCGGGTCGCATCCCAACGTTTCCCTGAAGTATTCCCTTCCATAAACGTTCTGGCGAACCAGGCTCTCGCCTCCTGGAAGATTCGTGTCTGGCTGCACATAGCTTCCGCCCACCACTTGTATCCTTCCATCACTTACGAGTTTCCGCACCCGCCCGTACAAGTCTTTCTGCGGGAGATGGCGTCCCCACGCTTTCATCGAGAGGATAGCATTACCTACCTCGAACCATCCTCCATCCCGGTACGACTGGATCAGTCCTTTAGGCTTCACCCGGTACTTTATTGCCTCAAGAAGTGGAACCTGGTCTATCACGAAGTAAGCATCCGGGTTTTTCTCAAGTATCCGCACAGTCTTGGCCAAAACAGAGACCATTCTTGATGCGTTAGTCTGGTAGCCGCTTAGCCATTCCGGATCATAGTGGGAGTGCTCCACGACGTAAGCAGTCTTATTCGGTGTTTGTCCGTGTGAAGATGGTGAAGCTTTCGCCATTAGTCCTGTTATTGTCCCCAAACAAGCGACTCGTTCGTATTAAATTACATCGTAATCGTACATCGTAATCGCTTTTAAAGATTTCACCCCTCGTGCTCTGTTGCATAATTCCTTCTTGAGAAAAAACAAGCAGTCCTAAACTTCCTTCCCGCAGCACGACGGACGGCTTAGTAAAGCCGAACCAGCCAGTTATAGACCCATGCCTTCCTCAAAACCTCGC
>Ga0315282_10000915_pt1 | contig 57896 bp, 89 predicted proteins | sample YL17G07_20_MG_FD_203693 | JGI IMG/M metagenome (GOLD analysis project Ga0315282, IMG submission 203693) | Sediment microbial communities from Yellowstone Lake, YNP, Wyoming, USA - YL17G07_20 | ecosystem: Environmental > Aquatic > Freshwater > Lake > Sediment | place: USA: Wyoming | collected...
ATTACCGAATTTTTTATTGTTTCTTCCATTGTTCTTTCTTCTGGTCGCTTCCCGTATTGTGTATCGGTTTCCTCTTCACTTTTAATCAACCACAAATTCAATTCACCTCCTTCAATTCTTTCATTAGCAACTCATCTTCATTAATCATTTTTTCTAAAATAGGTAACCAACTTTCTAGTTTCTTTATAATTTTTATGAGATTTTTACCTTCTTTAGACATAGATGTTAAATGCCTATTTTTGAATTTTCTAATTTGAATAAATTCTTTCGTTCTTATTTGTAAAGTTTGCTTAGCTGACTTCCAATCTCTGTTTGATAGCTCTGCCATTTTACTAAAAGATTCTTCAGGATTTCTTTGTATTGTTTCAAGATAATTTCTTAATGCTTTTGTTCTTTTGTGATTTAAAAAACCTGAAACTAACTTAAATGCATCTTTAGGTCTTAATGAAAAAGGTATTATATCGTATTTTGTGAAAGGTTTTAAAAACTGATAAATAGAGCACCACTTACTTATAATGAACCTGTCGTTTTTATCTTTCAGTATATTTTTTGGTATTACATTAGAAAAAATATTCTGAAACAGATTTTTTTCATTTTCGTTAAAGCTTATTGTAATTTTATGTATTCCGTCATATTCCATAGAAACACTACCTTCTGCATTTAAAATGCCATCGAAAATGTAGCAACATTCTTTTTCATTTAACTCATTATTTTTAATTAATATGATTACCTCTTCAAGAACCATTCTGACAACATCTGGAACATTCATCTTATCAATTTGAATTCTGGCTATACCTTCTTCACAAGTTTTATAACAAAATGATGGAGATATTGTAGGATACAACTGTTTATTTTCAAAATTCAAAGTTTCAATCCAATAACGCTTTATAGCATTCATTAATTTTTTGTCCTTATTTTTACTGTGGATAATTCTTAATCGCCAGATTTCTTTAGGAATGTCCAATTCACTTTTAAGAGATTGAATTGTATAGTTATGAATCCTGTAAATATGATTTGTTAAATTTAACTTAGACTTGTAATGTCCATCGCCAAAAATCAGAAATAAACTTTCAAGCAATTTTCCCGATAGTTCGATAGTTTTCGGTATTTCTAAAGGTATTCTGCGCGGTTTATTGATAACTAATTTTTCTTTGTTACATCCAATTGAAAACTTTGGATCTCTTTTCAGAACCTCTGATAAATTCAATTGTGTCATGCTATTTCACCAACAATTATTTCAGCTTTACCGCCGTTTTCCTTTATGTCCTTACATATTGATTTAATATCTGTCAAATTTCTATCAGAAAAAGATAAAGTCCAGTATGAACTCATTTTCAATTCTGCTCCCAATTTCTGCAAATGTCTCCATATTCTTACTCTTAAAGTATTTTTTTTAACTGGTATATCAAAGCACAATATTATTCTTTTCATTAAAATCAATTATGTAATATATATTACATATGCAGAAATATAAACTTTACTCTTTTTATCAGCCACATTTTATCACTTTAACAGCAAGCTCAAGCTTCCCTCTATTATTCCGCCAAACACTACAAGGATTACTATCATGAAAATAAAAACCATTGAAGTGTTTGAGAAAAATATTTTTTTGCTGGCTTTCTTTATTCCCTTCCAATCTTTCTTCAAAACCAGCGGCTTGATTATTTGTATGTATGAAAGGCTGTAGGAAGCTACTAAAATCAAGGCGAGAAATTCATACAGTCCGTGGGGAGTGATAAGAGAGAGCGCGGTTGAAAACTTTTCCATCCCGTCTCTCAGCAGTATCGTTGTTAGGAAAAGCGAGACAATGGCGCCGTTTATTAGCAAAGCCCCGACAGGCATCATGTACAGGCTGTATAGAGTGACGATGGGATGTTTGTTTTCATAATCTGCAAAGTAGGAATGATGCAATTTCCTTTTTCTCAAGAAAATGCTCGTTATTATCACAAGGGAGATTATCACCATGAACAGCGCAAATAAGTTGTTGGCGATGAACCATATCCTGTAATCTCCAAAGTATTTCACTCCAAAAGTAGTCCTTTCAAACCACAAGTTCAAAATTTTTTCCAGCATGTTTTCATCCAGCAAGAACAAAAAAGACGATATGGCGCTCCCGAAGAATATGCCAATAAAAAAATACGCCAGAGAGTTCCTCACTTGCTTTATTATCAGCCCGAAATCAAAGCTTTCCATAATCTACTTTTTCTTTTCTTTCTTATCTTCTTTTTTGGGCTTTTCCTTCTTCTCTTTCTTCTTTTCTTCTTTTGCAGGTTTAGCCTTTTCAGCCTTCAAGTCAGCGGCAGAAGGTCTTTTCAGTCCAAGCTGCGTTATCAATCCAGCTTTCTCCATGGCTGCTATTATATCCTCATCTCCAGCTTCCTCTTTTATTTCAAGAATGTGAGGCAAAGCCTGCAGCTGGTTGATGTTGCATCTCCTTCTCTTCACGTCTGTCAAAAGCTTGGGTCCGCTGATCAAAACAAAAGCATTGTCCATCTTTTTTAATACAACAGCATACTTGCCAGATTCCCTGCCCGCGGTTTTCATTACGACTCTTCCTATTTCCAATGTTACCATAAAATCACCTAATTAATACTATTTCTAATAGTTTAAAAAAGCTTTAAGCTTTTATAAGTTCTTCGAACTTTTCACTCATAGATGTTGCTTTTTTGGAAAAGCTCAGAAATCTCATGCCAGGTCTATTTGCAAAAGGTTCATGCGTTTCCACTGTGTAATGCTCTTTGTCAGCAACAGAAAAATATGCAGATTCCATTTTTTCTGTTTTAGCAATTGTCAGCTTTTTCTGGTCGCTTAACTGCTTGAGCAAAGAAGGTATTTCGCCCGCATCATATGCAAGTCTAATTTTCACACCTCTCTTCGCAGCATCAATGATGGCATCTGTAATGCTCATGCTGCACAAAACTTCAGGGTCCAAGTCGGTAAATATTTCTAAGGAATGCTGCGCATAACCAAGCAATTTTTCCAGATTTCTTATGCGGCCTGCTTTACCTTTGTAAAAAGAAACTGGTGCATCACATTTGCTGGCTATGTAAACTGCCAAAGCTGTGGCACCTGCAGCTACAAGAGCTGTTGACATATTGTTAAGATTCGAAATAAAAAGATTTAAACACAAATTTTCTAGTCCACTTCCAGCAGCTTTCTCAGCAAGTAGCCCACAGCCAAAGAAACAAGTATGTACCAGTAAACCCATGTGAAGTTTGATCCCAACAGCGGAACGGAGAAAGGCATGTTGACAGTGGCCATCCCCTCGTAGCCCTGCTTCAGAAAAGGCAGCGAGATGCCCAAAACTATCAGCGAAACTATCAAAGCTTTGAAAGTATGCCTCATGTACTCGCTGTTCGTCTTCATCATATCCGCCATGCACTTGTTCGCTTCCTCTGTGTTGCCTGCTTTCTGCGCTGCTGTCAACTGCTCTCTTATAGTCTCCATCTTATCTTTAATCTCGCAGGCGACTTTTTTGTTTACAAGCAGCCTTGTTAAAACTACCACAATTGCTGTTAAACCGGAAGAAACCAAAAGTAGTGACAAAACCGGCTTTGCTGCTATCAGCGCTAGTAAAGCTTCGAACATAATTGTTTTATTCGGAGTTGCTGCTTAAAAAGGTTGTGAAAATAAAATTTATTCCAAGAATTTTCTTACAAATGGATGAGCTTCTTCCAAGTTCTGGTGGCTCAATTCTTCATAGATGTTGTAGACAATCATTACCGTAAGCAAAATTCCCGTTCCTGTTCCAATAGCTCCGGTGAAATCTGCAAATGCTGCTAACAAACCAACAACAAGACCGCCCATCACAGCTAGAGGATTGATGTATTTGTCTAACACAGACTGCATCGTTCTCTTGTCGCTGCGGTAGCCTGGTATCTGCATTCCTATTCCCTCTATCTGTTCTGCCACCGATGAAGAATCCATACCTGATGTGGAAACCCAGAATATGGAGAATAGCATGCATGCAGCGGACATGAACAGCAAATACGTGCCGGCACGAAGCAGCTCTGGTGAAGTTAAAGCTCCTGTGATTGCGTCACCTAAAAGATTTTTCGGAGAGGTTAAATAATAAAACAAGCCGCTGGCTATGTTGCCGTTTGTGTCGTAGCAGGCGAACATGCTGCATAGGCCATCAGCAGTTTGCGTGGCACCAATACGACCCATAAGCTGGAAGTTCGCTATCAGTGCCGCTGCCAGTATCACAGGGATGTTGCTCGTGTAGAAAAATTTCAAGTCCCACGCCCTTCCGAATCCCCTCATTGACGCAAAGGTTAGAGGTATTTCTATGCTTATATCCTGCGCATAGACGACTATAGCAAAGACTATTACCGTGAAAAGCATCGGCATGAAAGTTATTATCGCAGCGTAGCTGTTGTTTGCCAAAATTTGCAGGAAGAACTTCCATATCAATCCTGCAGGCATGCTAGGCTGTGATGGATCTACGAATGGCGACAGCACTCTAATCAGCAGCGAGCCTCCGACACCCGTTGCTATGAACAGGCTTATGCCGGAGCCAAAGCCCCACTTGCTTACAATTTCATCCAACAGTATAACAATTATTCCTCCTGCTGCTAACTGGATGACAACTAGTACTAGCATAACAGTAGTCTGCTCAATCGGTATCGCTCCTGCTACAACATAAGCAACAGCCTCTATGAAACACAATACTATCGCGAGAAGTTTGTCCCATGTCTGGAATTTCTCCCTGCCTTCAGGCTCGTTCGTATCCCAGTTCAGTATTTTCGATCCTACTAACAGCTGCAATAATATGCCAGCTGTCACGATTGGTCCTATACCAAGCGTCATCAAGCTTCCGAACTTTGACCCCATGACGATTTCGAAGAACTGGAATTGCGCGAACGAAGTTTGTTGAACGCCGTAGACGCTTATGTGCGACAATATTAAATAAACGACAAGAACTATGCCGGTCCACATCAGCCTTGTGTTGAAACCCTGCTTGTATGTTGGTTTCTCAACCGAAGGAAGGAACCTTGCAATTTTTTGTGCAAAATCCTTTTTTTCCTCTACTTCTTCTGCCATCTACTTCCCCTTTGCAGGTTTTTTCGCCACGACTTTTTCTTTTTTCTTCACTTGCTTTTTTTCTTCCTTCACTTCTTCTGCTTTCACTTTTTTCTCTTTGACAACAGCTTTTCCGCCGGCTTGTTCAATTTTTTTAATCGCGGATTTGGAAAAATATTTCGCTTCTATTATCATTGGGTTGTTCAGTCTGCCTGAGCCTAAAACCTTGTCATATCCGATTTTAGAGATGTCGATTTTTATTTTGCTTCCTTCTTCTACAGCTATTTTTTCTTTTAACAACTGCTCGACTTTTTTGTCAAGGTCAGAAACATTGACAGCTTTCACTGGTATTACAGTCTCAGGAGGTTTTGTAAATCCGTGCTTGCCAAAATGTTCTTTGTCATATTTTACAGTGTAGGACCACTTGTGCTTGTGCAAACCTGCTTGCCCTCTTCCACCACGAGAGCCGCCGCCACGGTGCTTTTTATGGCTGCCAAATCCATAGCTGCGATATCCGCGGAATCGTCTAAACTTTTTCTTCCGTCTGACTACCATAGCTGTCACTTGGTCAATAATGTTTAAATACTGATTTTTCTTTCGCGTAATTTCTCGCGTCAAGCACGATGAACATACCGCCAAGCAATCCGCTAATCAGGAAAGGCATGTTGTTCAATTTTGCAACAACTGCAGTTAGTGTATTAGACTGCTCTGCTGGCAATTGAATCAAGCTGCCCATCTGCGGCGCTTCGTTCACCATGGTTATCTCGTTTCTGACCAAACCGTCTACAGCTATGAGTAGGAGGAACACTCCCAGCACTGTCAGGCTTCTTTTCTTCAATTTTTCCATCAACAGGTCCATAAAATCACAATAATAAATTCATTTTTTATAATTATATCATCCTTTTCAGCAGCTCGTTTATCTCCTTCCCTCTATAACCTAGATCACCTGCAGGATAATGCTCTCTCACTGACTTGAATCCCTTGGAAGGAGGAGTCAAGCGAAAAACAGGGTTCAGCTTTTCAAAATCTTTTATCTTTACTTTGTTTGCAAGCAAAGCCTCGGCAAACTTGACAAAACTCTCATATCCTGTCACAGCTTTAAGCATCTTCTCATCAACCCTATCGCTTCCTGCGCGCAACCTTTTTTGCAGCATCGAAACAAGAACATCCTTCTCTATCTCGCCGTATGTTATAGAGTCTCTTGCCTTTTGTGCCATTCCTTTGTAGTCAGCTGTCTCTTGCACAACTATACAATTGTTCGGTGCCTTCAGCCTCAGCATCTTTAGCGTGTCAGCTATTTCACGTCTAGCTCCAACTCCCCTGATTCTTATTATTGCGAGCATCATTCCACCCCAGCCTTGTCGTAGATGTAAAGTTTTTTCAGCGCATCATAAACTGCTGTGATGAGATTTATCCTCATCGAAGTGTTGCCGAAAGTTTTTATCCACGCATCCTTTACTCCGGCTAGCTTCAATATTTTTCTCGTCTCTATGTCTGTCGCTAGCCCTACACCCTTGGGCGCAGGCATCAAAACAACTTTTACGGATCCACTCTTCCCCTCGGTCTTGTATTTTATAGAATGCTGGCCTTCGCAGCCGCACTCCCAGCTGCCGCAGCCGCGGGCGACTTTGATTATTTTCAGCTTCGCTCGTTGGATTGCTTTTGATATAGCATCTCTAGCTTCCACAGCAGAGCCGCGACCCATGCCAACCAGTCCATCCTCATTGCCGACAACTGCAAATGCTGAAGTTGTAAACCTCCTACCGGACTTGTGCATCGTTGCTGTGATTTTTACAGGTATTCTCTGAGCTCCTCCACCTTTTCCTCTTCTACCACCGATAAGAATCAACTCGTTTTTCAAATTCGGGACTAGTTTATCTACAATCTCCGGCTCAGTTATCTTCTGTCCGCTCTCCAGTATTTGATTGATGTCAGTCACTTCGCCGTTGAAAACTTTTTTTCCAAGGCTTGTTTTAGGAATCCACCTGTCAAGCGCAGCAGCTGTCGCGGCTTCTGATATAGCTGCAAAATCTTTTTTCTGCTCTGCCATTTCATCCCCTTATCTTTCCTTTCATCTTCTCAAATTCTTGCGGCATTGATTTAAACTTTTCCACATGCTTTCCTGAAATCCTCTCTTCGCTCGGAAACACTTCTTCGCTGACAGCAACATTCAGCCCAGCATCTTTTGCACCCTTAACTGTGGCGTAAATACGGGAGCCTTTTGTTGAAGTATACAAACCTGCATCAAGAACAGCTTCCTTCACGCCCTTCTTGACAGCTTTGCTTCCAACAAGCAAGCCTGCTAGGTATGAGGCAGGTATGTTGTCGCAGGCAAACTGCCAGCCCAATTTTTTTAGTTCTTTACTACTAGCAGCTACTATAGTTTTGTCGCCCTCCTTCCCTGCTTCAACTATTTGAGCAGTGATGTAGTTCAAGCTCCTTCTCACAACAAGCCTAGGCTTTTTCGATGTTAACAATCTTAGACGCTTGTTGTAGTCCGTCTTTCCCAATCTTCTTCTCTTGAAAGGCATTGTGTAGGTTGCAGATAATTTCATAAAAATCACTTTTTCTTTATTACTCCGTGCTGTTCTAGATACAGACGCAAGTGCGCCCTGCTTCTGAACATTCCACCTTTCACCTGCATGTAGAGTTTTCTGTATGTAGGCTTTTCGATTTGTTTAGTATCCCTCAGCTCTTTCAGCATCACTCTTAATGGCCTGACAACAGCGATCCACCTTTTCTTCGATGTGTACTTTGCATAAGAAGAGCCTTTTTTACTGCCACGGTTTCTTTTCTTTCTTTCATTTTTTGAAGGCATAACTAGCTTTTCTTTCTTCGCTTTTATAACTCCTTGGCTGATGAGTTTTCTAACATCTTTTTTAGTTATCGCAGCCTCTATGTCTTTCACTTTTGTTGGGTCTAACCACACTTTTGTCTCTCCAACCTTCAAAATTCTAGCTGCCAATCTTTTTTGCAAACTCATTTTTCATCACTTGTTCAAAACTTTAATCTTCATCTCTTCTGCTTTTTTCACAATCTCGACGCGCTTCTTTTTTCCAACCGCACCGCGGATTTTCGCAGCCTCTTTCTTAGGATCAATTTTCTGCAGGTCTTTTACGTTTGCAACCAAAACTTCTTTCAGGCCGCAAGGGTGCAGCCACCTTAAAGCAGCAGGAGCTCCGTAGCCAGGCTTTGGAAGAAAACCTTTCCCTTCCTCCTTCCTTCTAAGTTTCGAAGTCATCCCCCTGGGATTTCTCCACTTTACATGTCTCAGAGTTTGTAAAGCCTGCCAGTTCTGCCTCAAAAATTTCGGTTTTTTTCTCGGGTTTACCATAATCAATCATCCTTCTCTGCTGAACAAAAATATTCCGTCTTGAAACCTCTTTTTGTCAAATCCTACAATCCTGCAAGACTGCTCTATGTTAGCCGCAGTCTGGCTCACCTTGTCCACGTCTATGCCAGTGACAACAACATCACTTCCCTCAACCTTTACCTGCACGTTGCCAAGTATTTGAGCTACTCTTGAAGTCCTGCCGCCCAAAAAGTTCTGTATCACAACTTTATCTTTTTCCACCTTCACTGTGATCGGAAAGTGCGAGTAACAAACACGCAGTTTGTACGTATATCCTTTAGTCACTCCTTCAATCATGTTCCTTATATGTGCAGCTGTCGTGCCGACAATAGCCTTGACTTTCCTCCTTTCGCTTTCTGTTGATATCACAATCTTGCTGTCAGCATTTTCCATCTTCATCCCTTTTGCAAGCAACAACGGTCTTTCCAAAGTGCCTTTCTGACCTGTTATTTTTACAACATTTCCAGCAACTTCAGCTGTTATGCCCTGAGGAATGACGATTTCTTTGAAATACATAAAAACCACTAGTAGACAAAGGCTATAAGCTTTCCTCCGACATGCATTTCTTTTGCTTTCTTGTGGTCCATCACGCCTTTTGGCGTTGAGACTATAAGCAGGCCAATCTCTCTTGCGGGCAGGAATCGTTTCTCCCACTTTTCAAACTCTTCTATTGTTGTGGAATAACGGGGCTTTATCACATTGCAATCTATAATCTTTCCCTTCAGCTCTATGGAAAACTTGCCGGACTTGCCGTCATCAACAAACTCAAAGCCGCCTATGTAGCCGTTGCTTTGCAGCACTTGCAGAACTGCTTTAATTTCCTTAGAGGCACGAGTATTACATTCTTTTTTTCCAATCTTCTCCGCGTTCTTTATGGCAGACAACACGTCTGCTAATGTGTCCTGCAACATGTAACCACTATATCTATTATTAGTAAAGGATTATTTTGATTTAAAAAGCTTAAAATGTTTATCCACCATACTATTTTTAGTCGTCGCACGGTGTTAGAGATGCTACAATATCATGGAATAGTGCTTGACAAAAGCCTTAGAGACGAATCTATGATAAAACGTTTCAAAATCTTGGGCAGCAGGCATAGCAGCACGAACCCATGGATGATGTATTTGGTTGAAGTCGCCGCAGGCAATTTAAATCATGAAATTTATGTTATGCAAAAAAACATGAAGCCACGCTTCTACGCTCATTTCTATCGCGACAGTGAATTAAGAGTAGTTTTTCCTGATAAGATTTTCATTGCAAATGTAAATGACAAAGGAAGCTGGCACGCGTTTCAAGATTATGGGCTTAAATTAGGAATACCGAAAGAGCAATTGGAGTGCAAACCTGTAAAAATAGAAGAAGAAAAGGATTGGCTTGGGTAAGCTAATTTACATTAAATACGTTTGGCTCTTCTCTTTTTTATTTCATATAATCCAGCTAAAAGCATGCATGCACTGAATGCAATAATGCCCATTTCAAAGCCGTAAACTAATGCAGCCATATCAGTTTTATTGAAAAATTTATCAAGCAAGTTTGCAGACGTGTAAGAAATGGGTGAAAAATCCTGCCCAGACAAGCTATATTTTTTTATTTCTGCGGCTGCAGTCGCAACCAATGAAAAAGGTATGCACGATAAAGCTGCATAGTCTAGCAATTTCTTTTTTATCATAAAATCTTTATGACATTTAACATTAAATGTTTAAAAAAAAGCGCTCGGAGTGGGATTTGAACCCACATGCAGTTTCCTGCGCAGCGTTTCCAAAAAATTCCAGCGCTGTGCCCCACCTGGTTAGGCGATCCGAGCATGCTAAATAACTATTGCCGGCAAGTTTTTATAAACATTAGTAGAGAAATTCTAGTTCACTAGAGTATGGTTTGAACCCACTGAAATGAATTTTATTTCGGTTTAGTACAAATCGGAAGTGCGCAGTGTGTGTATTGTCCTGTGCCATGTTCTTCAATTAAAGTGTCAAGAGGCGAATGTCTTCTTCTATTCAGTTTTCTTACTTCATCAGGGTTATACGAGGTTACTATGAAATCATTTTCTCCATGTCTGTAGTGACAACTTTCACAGTATTGTGTCAGTATTACCCACCTTAATTCAATGTTCATCAGCGGATTTGGCACAATGTTCATCAGTGGATAATGAAGTTTTTGCATCCTTTCACTATTTTTTTAATAGGTTATAAGTTATTTAAACATGTGCGGGAGGTGGGATTTGAACCTGCGCAACATGCCTGCTACTGTTGAACAACTGGCCAGTATTTGAAAAATATCTTTACTCGTCTATCAACGCTTGGGGAGACTTGATAAACATGCATCCGCATTTCTTGCATTCGTAGGATTTCGGGTATGATATATTCAAGTTCACTACTTCTCCAGACCTGCACTTGGGGCACTCAACACACTCTAGACTCATATCAACCAGAACATTACAATATCTTTTCTATTTAAAAAGCATGTGTGAACTCTAGAACCATAACTAGTCACAACTTGTCAATGATTACAGAAAAAGTTTTGAAAATTTCTCAAACCATATACTGTTTTTAAGCACCCACCTTTCAAGATTATTTATATAGTAAGGAAAATCAAAATTAATCGAATAGGAGGATGATTGTTAATGGCTAAAAAAGCATTTGGGGGATATTCTATCTGCTTCAAAGGATGCAAGGACAGCGTGGAAAAGGTATTTGGCACAGGAAGGCTTGCGCCGAGCCAAATGACAAAAAAAATTTGGCAGTACATAAAAAGAAAAAGGCTTGCTAAAAAGTGAAAAATTGACGGGAAAACAAAAAATATCCAGAGAGGTCTATAAAGTTTTAGGGCTTTAAAATGACGCGAGTAATCGGCATAAGCTCAGGGAAGGGCGGGGTTGGAAAGACAACAGTTGCTGCCAATTTAGCTATTGCTTTAAGCAGTTTTGGTAAGAAAGTAATAGCTGTGGACTGCAACATTTCCACTCCACACCTCACATACTACCTTGGAGCGTACAAGTATGACACTACGATAAACGATGTGCTGCGCGGCAAGGCAGAAATTACCAACGCGTTATACCAGCACAACGGGGTGATGTTTGTGCCAGCTTCGCTAGAGCTGAAGGATTTGGTTTCCGTAGACGTGGCGAAGATGAAGAAGCACATCAACAAGCTTGTTAATGCTGATATGATTGACTTTATCTTTTTGGATTCAGCTCCAGGCTTGGGAAGGGAAGCTGTTAGTATACTGGACGCAAGCGAGGAGATTATCTTTGTGACAACACCTTCCTACCCGAACATACGCGATGTTGTCCGCTGCATTGACGTGGTCAACGAGCTGGGAAGAAAGCCTGTCAATATAGTTCTGAACATGGCCAGATCCAGCAGGTACGAGCTTAATGTTAAAGACATAGAAGCGATAGTGAAAATGCCTGTTATTGGCACTATACCGTATGACAGAAATGTGTTGAACAGCCTTGCATTAAGAAAGCCGATAATGAAATACAAACCCAACTCTGTTGCAGGTGTGGAGTTCATGCGGCTGGCAGCATCGATGATTGGCGAGCAGTATGAGCCTTCCGCTTCCGTGAAGCTGAACCAGTTTTTCGACCGCTTCAAAGGCGTGTTCATGCCTGAGAAGGTTTCCCTTTCTGACTTTGTGGACGAGGGATTTTAGAATATTTGAAGAAACCTATTTAAAAAGTTGAGTGTTTCTATATAATCTGATAGGAATGAGAAAGACCAGAAAAGATTTGTCTTCCACTTATTTCGCTACCCTAACTAGATGTCCGGATAAAAATTGCCCGGGGTTGTTGGTGTATGATTATGATAGAAAGAAATATTTATGTTTTCAGCATGAAAACAGGCCACGACGCCCGCATGCTCATCCTTCAGATTTGACTGGGATAATCTATAGAGGAGAATGTGGGAAGACAATTTATTGGAGCAAAATCATAGATTATGTTTTAAAAAGCAACCCGCGGCTAAGGCGTTACGATTCTATTGATGACGCTTGTTTGAGTTTATTGAGAGATAACGGGATCCATGTGAGAACCAAACAACGTCATTATTTTTCAGCTGCTTTGAAAAACTACATGGAGAAAAATCCTGGTAGGATAAAAAAATGATTTTGCAGGTTGATATTATTCTTCTGAAACTCTCGGTGCTAAAATCACAGAAAGCATAACCTTGTCCGTCGCTTTAAATGACAACTTCATCGGATAATCCTGCCCCCATTCCAGAGAAACAGAGTCAGCAACTTTTGCGGCCTTCATTATTTTTTTCAGGTAATCTAGCGGGTAACGAGCCCTAACTGCACCGTCGGCTTTTACGTCAATCAAAGATTCGTTGCCTTTCTCCAGCTCTAATTGTGAAGAACTAATGTCGCCTTCGGCCCTCATTCCAAACCTGTCCTTGCTTCCTTCAAACAACACAGCGTCAGAAACAACTTCGGCATCATCAACACCTGACTGCAGCACTTGCGGCTTGAGCGTCACGCAGGTAGTGAATTCCAGCTGATCAACAGGCGGTATTTCATCTTGGCTTAAATCAAGCAAAGGAATGATAAACCTTCTTCTAGAAGCATTCTCCAAAACTATTTCCAGCTTTGAATCTTTTAGGTCCATGGTAAGCTTGTCGCCCATCCCAGACCTTTTTAGCACAGACAGCAAATTGCCTATGTTTATTCCAACAGCATGGTCTTTGTCGATATCATACTTTTCAAACGATGATGAAGATATTTTGAAATCCACCACAGCCACCATCGCGCGGTCAGCTGCTATCAGGCTTATTCCAGTCTTGTCTATTTTAAAAATACCCTCTTCTATCAATTCTGCTATCGTTGCTATGGAATCTGTAAGCAAGCTAACTTTTGCCAACGTCGCTTTAAACATCCAAACCAGCCTTTCTATATAATTCTTCTATCTTCATAAATAAATCCGCGTCTAGCGTCGACAAGTCTTGGACTGCATCAGCTTTCAGCGCGTCGTTGCTTATCGTGCAGAAAACTCTCACAAGGCTGCCGGCTGCCAAACAACCAGCGTTCTCGAAATTTATCTCTATCCTTCCCGACTCGTCGGAAAGGATGAACTTTTTTTCCTCGGAAGAAATTATCTTTCCCATTATTGCCACACGCAAATCAATCTTTGCATTCAGCTCGGATATTTTTTTAGGAACGTAGCGCATAAGAACTTATTCTAAACTAAACTTTTTATACGTTTCAGCTGTAGCTTCTCCAGCTGTAGCCGCACTTGCAACACTTGTAGAACATTGTCGGCGGCTCATCTGCTGCACGAGTCTGCTGCATCCACCAGAAAGCCTCCATATTGTCGCACTGCGGGCACATTATCTTCGTCTTCGGCAGCTCAGCCATTCCCTCGTCCTTGCCAATAACAACTATTTCCTTCTTCGTCTCGTGCATGTCTTCAGATATCAAAACATCCTCCTTTTTCAGATGCACGCGCTTGTGGCACTTCCTGCAAACCAAGCTAGACTTGCCTTTTTCCACTATCAGCAGATTGCCGCATTTGTCGCAAAATTTCATTCTCTCACCTATATTTCTCCCAACAGTTTGGAAACTGCAACCTTAAAATATCCGAGTTTCGGGATTATAAAGATTACCTTTCCGTGGATTTGGGACGGTTTGATGCTTTTCTCAAAAGGAAGTAGCATGCTGTTGTGGTCCCCTTTTGTCATAAACGTTCCGTCGGGATTGATTTTAATTATCCTGTGTATTATCGGGACTCCTTGGTTAGGTGTGGAAAAAACTATTATGTCGCCTACGTAATATGAGGAGGATCCTTGGACAATCGGCATGTCTCCTTTCAGAAATCCGTCGCTGAACGGCATAGAGTTTACATACTCCCTGTTATAGCCAAGGTTTTCCTGCAGCCATTGGTAGTGTACAACTTCAGTAGTAGCGTCGTGCGTCATCGAGTCACTTACCACAGCGACAACAGGGTAATCTGTGACCAAAGCAAAAGCTAGACCTTGGTTCAACAAAAATGCAATCACTATGCCGAGAAAAGCGTAAAAGACATATCCAAACCATCCTTCTGTCAGCTTGTCGAATTTCTGCCACAGCGTAAGCTTTTTCTTTTCCTGCTTTTTCACAAACAACTCTTCCTTCTTTTTCATGCTCTCCCCACACTTTCTCCTTTCACAAAAGCTGTTGCGATAAGATGTGCTGCACGTAATGGTTCAGGCAAACAGCTGTGTGTGCAGCTCAGCTTTATCACTTCTTCAGCGTCGCTGTCGTCCATACCAACAGCCTGATAAAAAATTTTCCTATCTTTCACAGCAAGCTCTTTTATTTTTCCTGCATTTTTTACAGACTTCCAGCGTTTTTTAAAATCGTCAAAATTTTTCAAACCCTTCTCCACCTTTTTCATGTTCGGCTTTTTCCTGTTCACAGCGATTACCGGTATGCCTGTAGCCTCATGCAGCAGTCTGATGTCAACCACGTTGAAACCGCCGACAGTTATGCCGTCCAACATCAACACTTTTAACTGTTGTTTATGTCTGCTGTTATTAATAAGCTTTGTTATCTCTGCTGTAGCATCGTTGCCATCAACAGCCACCTCGGTCTTGAGCACGCCGTCAAAAAACTTCCCGCCGCGGAAGACTACTCCTATTACTGGCACCATTGCTTCACTGCGAGGGACGAACGCCCCATCATCAATTCCAAGAATCCGTATCTCGGATTTAACCATACAACCAGAAAAGAAATGATATCTTCCCTAGTATTTAAATATAACTAATTTTTTTATATTCTCGCGACAAATTGTATTATGGAGCGGAAAGGGATTCTAGTCCTGAACTTTGGCGGGCAGTATGTTCACCTGATAGCAAATAGAATAAGAAGATTGAATGTATATTCTGAAATTGCTGATCCGACAAATGAGGATTTTGAAAATGTTTGCGGAATAATTCTGTCTGGCGGGCCTGCCAGTGTTTACGATAAAGATGCGCCGGAATTCAACAAAAAAATAATTTCTCTGAAAATACCTTTGCTGGGATTATGCTATGGTCATCAGCTTCTTGCGCAGATGATTGGCGGCAAGGTGAAGCAAGGTAAGAAAAAAGAATACGGCACTACATCTGTCAAAATAAACAAAGCAAAAGGGCTGCTTGAAGGATTGGAAGAGAAAGAAAATGTTTGGATGAGCCACGGAGATGTTGTGGAAAAAGTGCCGGCTGAAGTGCTTGCATTTTCTGAAAACACGCCTGTGGCTGCTTTCTGCAAAGGTGATATGTACGGAATACAATGGCATCCTGAAGTCGTCCACACAAAAAATGGAATGAAAATATTTGAAAACTTTGTTTTTAAAATCTGCCGCTGCGAAAAAAATTGGAATGCAGAAGATTTCATCTCTAAAGCCGAGGAAGAGGTAAAAAATTTTGCTGGAGATGGAAAGTGTATAATGGCTTTGAGCGGCGGCGTGGATTCTTCCGTGGCTGCAGTGATAGCTGCAAAAGTCGTCGGAAAAAATCTCACTGCTGTTTTCGTTGATAGTGGTCTGATGAGGGAGGGCGAACCAGAAGAAGTGAAAAAAACTTTTGAAAAATACGATATGAACTTTATCCTTGCTGACGCGAAAAAAAGATTTTTGTTAAGGCTGAAAGGTATGAAAGACCCAGAAGAGAAAAGGAAAATAATAGGGGAGGAGTTTATTCGTGTCTTTGAGGAGGAGGCAAAAAAAGTTGGAGCAAAATATCTGCTGCAAGGCACCATCTATCCTGACAGAATAGAGTCTGGATCTGCGAAGCATTCCGACAAGATAAAAACTCACCACAACGTAGGAGGCTTGCCGACAAAAATAAATTTCGAGAAAATTATCGAACCGCTGAAAGATTTGTATAAAGATGAGGTAAGAGAAGTTGGCGTCAAGCTAGGACTGCCTAAAAGTATTGTGTGGAGGCAGCCTTTCCCAGGGCCTGGCTTGGCTGTGAGAATAGAAGGGGAGGTTACTGAAAAAAAGGTGGAAGTGGTGAGAAAAGCAGATTCTATTGTGAGGGAAGAGGTGGAAAAAAATTATGAAAATGCAGGAGAAAAATTCTGGATGTACTTTCCGATATTGACTGCATCGAAGGCAACGGGAGTGAAAGGAGATAAAAGATTTTACGGCGACGTGGTTGTGATAAGAATACTAGAAAGCAAGGAGGCTATGACTGCACGTTTTGCTGAGATTGATTGGAATTTGTTGGAAAAGATTTCTACGAGAATAACGAATGAGATACCTGAAGTGGCTAGAGTCACATATGATGTAACGCACAAGCCGCCTGCCACGATCGAGTGGGAATAACAGTTAAATTAATAAACTGCAATGTTAACAAATAATGAAGTGATGATATGGCAAAGAAGACTTTTCCAGAAGCGATGCAGAGGCTGTTTTTTCACATGTACGTGTGCAGAGTGTGCAAAACAAAGATGCGGGCTGATCCTGCTAAAGTGAAAGCGAGCAAGATAAAATGCAGGCGCTGCGGTTCCAGGGCTTTGAGACTAAAGAAAAAACCGGTGTAGTCATGGCGCTTGAATACATAACGACAAGAGAGCTTGTTGGTAAGGCTAATGGCAAAATACGTATTTTCAAAACGAAAGAAGAGCCGCAGGCTGTGGTGGATTTCACCTGTCCTGAATGCGGTTCAAATGAAAAGAGAAAGGAGAACTGGGGCGAGCCTTTCGTCGAGGGAACTGGAGCGAACCAGAAATTCAATGTGAAATGCAAATGCGGTTTTTCTGCAAAGCTGCTAAAGCTGAAGAAAGAAGCGAAGAAGAAGCCGAAATAGGTAGTGTAATTTAAGCTTTTATATTTGAATGCTTTCTAAAGAATTATGATATCTCAATATTTTGAGATGAGAAGACTTTTAATAAGGTTGCATTGGAAAGAGAATAAAGGCACTAGTTATGTAAGCTCATTTTTAGGATACACAGATTTAGCTCCTCACTTACTTTTCAATAATTTTTTTGTGCCAACTAAGCGTACCATTGTAGGAAATTTCAGTTACTGGTTAGACAAACTACCAGGAGAAGAAACCGAATTCTTTGTCAGGGGATATTTTCAGGCAAAAAGACTCACGAAATATAGGAAGAGAGGCAGTATAACGTTCGGTGTTTATATCCAAGTTACCGACCCAAAATCGAGGCTAGAATTAAAAAATTATCTTTATTATCGTGCAAAGAGAAAAGAATTGAGGCTGAATATTTCTGAATCAACTACAGGCACGCCAAGAAAACCAACCTTGCTGATGCTCGGAGATGAAAATGTGAGAAGCCTGTCGCTGATGTTTGGATTGCCTTGGTACAAAGAGGTAAGACGTTTCAGAAAAAGAATAAGTGAAAGCCGCAACAAATAATCTGTATGCTCAAGTTCTCTGTCGGCAACGGAACTGTTGCAAAGTTCGGCGGCAACACTATTCTGTTTGACCCCAAAGTATCAGATTTTGTCTCTTTCATCTCCCACGCGCATGCAGACCATTCTCCCATAGGATTTGTGACAAGGCCTTACTGCACCGAGGAGACGTATGCGCTGATAAAGCTTCGAGATCCTTATTTTGAAGCTAATGTTGTAAAAGAAAATGAAAAAATAAGGTTTGATGACTTTACTGCGAGGATGATAAGGTCTGGCCACGTTCTCGGAGGAGCTCAGATTTTTATCGAGGCTGACGGTCACACCGTTTTGTATACAGGAGACTTCAAGCTCTCTCCAAGCCTCACGTGCGGGCCTGCGAGAGTTGAACAGGCGGACATACTGATAACTGAAAGCACCTACGGCATGCCTCAGTATGTATTCCCAAAAATAGAGAAAGTGAGGGAGGAACTTGTAAAGTGGGTCAGGCTCCAAATGAAAAGTAATTTTCCTGTTGACATCGGGGGATATCAAATCGGAAAAGCGCAGGAGGCTATCAAACTCCTTAATGAAAACGGGATAACTCCAAAGGTTGCTGAAACTATCAGGAGGTACAGCGACATATACAAAAAATTCGGGGTGAGACTGGATTTCTTGAAACCTGAAGAAGAGTCTAGAATTCTTGTGAAACAGATGCACCAGCTGAAAAATTCCGGCAGGAACGTGAAGACTTGCGCTTTGACGGGGTGGTCTCTTGATGGCAACAAGCTAAACGGCAAGACCGAGGCTGATGTTGGCTTCCCTTTATCTGATCATTGCGATTTCAACCAGCTCATGGAATACGTAGAACGTGTTTCACCAAAACAGGTGTACTGCATGCACGGCTTTGCGAAAGAGCTGGCAAGAGAGATAAGGAAGAGGTTCAAGATTTCTGCCAAGCCGCTTAATAATCCTTTGGAAAGTTTGAGCCAGAGACTTATTACAGACTTTTGAGTATTCCAAGTTACTCAATTATTTAAAGATTAATGTTTATTAAATAAAAATGTCATTTGGCTCTGAAAAAATTACTTTGATACCTATGAAATTACTGGTTTGTGGTGCGAAAGATTTGAATGAAAAATACTCTCACAAAAATAGAATTAAAAAAAACAACAGTTATATCACGTGGATTTTAAGGAACTCACCATTTTTATATTTAACTTCTTTTTTAACCGCGACAGTTGCTGCGATTGGAAACACGATGCCAAGAGATGGGTCAGCTTATTGTGTCGGCGGTTTAATAGCAGCTGCGTCACAGCTAATCTTAGCTGGCGGTTTGGGCGTTTATGCTGAATTGAGTGGAGCGAATAAACGATTTAATATCTAAATAAGAATTATATTTCGAGGGTGTTTCACTCTCAAGGCAAAACATGAGCGAATCTGTTCAACGTTCTTGGAATTGGTATTCCCGCGATTCCGTGCAAAAGGCTATATTGGAGATTGCAAAAAATAGGGAAGTAGTTTCAGTTTTTCAGGACAGCAGATTCGGCAAAAGGCCTGATATGCTGAACTATCCTGGTGACATACTGCAGGCAGTAGCGCAAGGTACGATATCTTTTCATGGCTCTGTGGAAAGGTGGCAGCAGCCGATGAAGCTTGACGTGGGTTTGGCAAAGCAAGACCTGGATGTTATGAGGGCAGGCTGGGATGTTTTCATCGACCCTGACGTGGAAAGTTTTGAAATTGGAAAAATTGTTGTGAAGCAGCTGATAGAAACTTTCAAAGACCACGGGGTGAAGAGCTATTCGATAAAGTTCAGCGGTGGCAAGGGGTTTCATATCGGCATACCTTTTGAATCTTTGCCGGAAAAGATAAACACGCTGCCAACTTCTTCGCTGTATCCAGACCTGCTGCAGAAGATTATAGAATATTTGAAGCACTATATGGAAGCTCACTTGAGAGATGAGTTACTTGCGTTTGCTGCGCCGGGCGAGATATCGCAGAAGGTGAACAAGCCGTTGAGTGATATTGTCGATAAGAATGGATTGGATCCTTTTAAGGTTGTGTCGATGGATATTTTTTCTTCCCGTCATTTGTTCCGTCTCCCATACAGCTTGCATGAAAAAAATCTTTTGGTTAGTTTGCCTTTGAGGCCGGAAGCAATAGACAACTTCGAAAGGGAGCATGCCGCGCCTGAAAAAGCCAAGGTGGAGGAAAGGTTTCTAGCCCCGAAAGGGTTGCATGACGCCGAGCCTCTAGTGATAGAAGCGTTGGACTGGTCCTCAAAACACATAGTCGAGGTGAAGCAGGAGCTGCCGAGGATGAAGGCTAGGCCGACAAAAGTAGTGCCGGAAGAATACTTTCCACCCTGCATTCAAAACACTTTCAAAGGCGTGGCTGACGGAAAAAAACGCAGTGTATTCGTTCTGATCAACTTCATGAGGAGCATGGGGTGGGACATAAACAAAATGGAGAAAAAGCTTGCGGAATGGAATGCGAAAAACTCTCCGCCGCTTAGGTTAAACTATCTGCGGTCGCAGCTGAGATGGCATACTCGCCAAGACAGGAATCTGTTGCCGCCGAACTGCGACAATGCAAACTTTTACCTGAACTATAAAGTGTGCGAGCCAGACAACATATGCAAGGGCGGGACTGAAAAGATAGTCATAAAAAATCCTGTCAACTATCCTTTCAGGAAGATGAAAAAACCGATGAAGAAGAAAGGAAAAAAGAAAAGATAATTTGGAATGGTAACATGAAAAAAAGGCAATGGGTAAAACTGGTCGTTTATGTACTGCTGGAGCGTGGCGGTAAGATACTTTTGGGCAAAAGAAAGAAAGCTTTCGGTGAAGGCCATTACTCAATGCCTGCTGGCCACATAGAAGAAGGCGAAACTGTGGTTGGGTGTGCTAAAAGAGAATTACTTGAAGAGACTGGGGTAGATGCGGATGAGTTCGAATTCAAATGTGTAAGATTACTAAAACCATATGAAATCGATGGTATGAAGGCAGACCCGTATGTTGCTTTTTGCGTCATGGCAAAAAACTGGAGTGGCGAGCCGAAAACAATGGAACCAGAGAAAAACGAGGGATGGAAATGGTTTTCAATTAATGAATTGCCGGAACCTTTGTTTCCTCCTATAAAAATGCTTGTTGAATGCATAAAAAATTCTGTGTCTTTTGTTAATTAATATTCGTGCGTGGGTTCAAATCCCACCTCCCGCATAAGTTTAAATCCTTTATCAATTAGTTAAATATTATGAATCCTTTAGGAATTCGAGGATATGCATCAAGAGTTGTTGAAAAAATCAAACCTGATCTTCTACCCTCTTATGCATTGCTCGCATATCAAGCTAACAACATTTTAAAAAACATAGATTGGAACGCTTTAAATGCTGCTATTTATAAGTTTTCTGTAGAACGTGGGTCATCGATTTCAAGTCCGAGAGCACTTATTGCTACTATGTGTCTCTTTGGAATAGGCATTTGGCACATTGCAGATACTATTGAAAAAAAATCAGAAAAGAGAGAAAAAGTTAGACAAGAAAAAATTACTGCTGGAATGGATATGTTTTATTCAAATCGAATCTGATAACGTTCAGAACTTTCTTAATTGGTTCAAACCTCATACGCATGAAAAAGCATTTAGCTCTAACTGTATCAATATTAAGCAGATAGCATGGCTGAGGAAACTATTACCTTTGAGATGATAAGAAAGATACAGCGCGAGGAGCAGAATGTGTCGAAACTGACCAAGCTTCCTGAAGGATTTTACAGGAACGTCAACTCTTACCTGCAGCAGAAAAAGATGGTTGTGAAAGGAACTGGCTCGGGGGCTACGGAATTGAAAAGCATAGAGATGCTGGTTGAAGACATATTCAACAGGCGCGAGAGAAAGATACTGAATATGGTCCTCATTGCTGTGAGGACAAGGATACCGCCTGAAAATTTGACAGAAGAAGAAAAGAAATTTTTTGAAAAGATGGTCGATGTCGTCAGGGAAAGGAGGAAAGATGGGCTTGCTGCTCTGATGGAAGAACAGCGTGAAGAGCCTGAAGTGAAACTTACTGCAGTAGTTTTCAAGGGTGATGTGGAAGAGTTTGTAGGAAGCGATTTGAAAACTTATGGCCCGTTCAAGGAAGGCGACACTGTAGGACTGCCCAGCGAGAATGCAAATTTGCTCATAGAAAAGGGAATTGTTTCAGAAAAGTGACTAGTTATTTTTAAGCTGCTGCCTGCGTTTCTGATCTACTAGGTTTGCCAAAATGCCTGCATCCTACATCCAAAACTTTCCCAATTTTCTCAATTGTTTCGTCTCTTAACTTTAGATTATAACGAGTCTGAAAATGCCGTCTCATTATCTTTAATGTACCGGTTGGGTCCTCGCCACATGTGTAAATATCTTCCATAGTCAAGTCTTGGCTTCTTTTTTTCATATATGTAAGGTGATAAACAACCTCAACCCTAACCTTTTTGCCTTCGTGAGGATACATCCTAACATTTACTACATTCCCAATAGGGTATTCGAAAATATTACTGGGTTCTTTTTTCTCTTCTGCGGATGTCATAGCAATTAAATAGAATACGCTTAAAGATTTAAGCTTACCTCGGCCTCTTTTTTACTTCACCGGAGTACCACTTCCGAAAGTGGTAAGTAAATTATATGAGAATTGTTTTCATTAGTGAAAATATGAAAATAGGAGAAATACAAATGGATAATAAATCAGAATTGAATTTGTGGGATTTGGAAAACCAATGGATTTACATTAAGGTAAATGAAGGTGTCATCAGAGAATTATTTAGCAACACAATTAAACTATTTGGAACTCAGTACAAGTTAGCTCAATTTCTCATGAAAAGCAATGGAGCTATTTCTAGATATAAACAAGGATCCTTTTTTATTCCTTTAGATATCGTAATAAAAATTTTGAATTATTTTCCAGAAATTCAAAAAGAAAGATTCAAAAATGAAATTAACACAAATCTAGAAAAGATAAGGCACGGCTATGGTAGTTCTATAGCAATTAAAATCAAATTTCCCATCAAACTCTCATCGCAACTTGCTAAAATCGCCGGTCATTTAGCTGGTGACGGTGGTATAAACATAGTTAATAGAGTTTTTTATTCAAACAAATCTAGAACTTTAATAGAATTATTTAAGAAAGATACGGAGATTGTTTTTGGCAAAACACCGTATAACGAATATGATAGAGAACATGGTATAATTGTGTACTATCCAACAATAATTGGTCTGATATTAAAAGCTTTCTTTGGTGAAATGCGTAATGAACAAAAAAAAGTTCCGTTTCAAATTTTAAGTTCAGACGGCACATATCAGAGTTTTTTCTTAAGAGCTTTATTTGATGATGAAGGTAATGTTAGTTCTGAAAAATGTACTGTCCAAATAAATATGACGAATAAATTGATTATTAAAAACATGAAAAAGATGTTATCAAATTTTGGTATTATTGCAGGTAAGATAACCACAGTCAAAAGAGCTGGTAATAGGAAAGATATGTATTTGTTCAGGATCTCTGGCAGAGAACATCTTAAATTATTTTTAGAAAAAATAGGGTTTGACCATCCGGACAAGAAAATTAAATTGAAAAAACTTATTGAAAGCTATAAATACAGAAAAAATTATTATGGAAAGGCTTGGTTGACCAAGCAGTTCATAATCAATATTTTGAAGAAAAATGAAGAAGCGACAAAATGTCAGATTGCAAAGGAGTTAAATCGCAATCCCACTGCACTTAAATATCATCTACTTAAATTAGAAAGTGATAAAATAATAAGTTCAAGAAAAGAAGGATTAATAAAGGTTTATTCCCTAGTTAATAATACTGGTGTACAAAAATGAAATTCCCGAAAAAAACGAGAACTTATTGCCCAAAATGTGGCAAACATACTGTACATGATATTGATATTGTGAAAAAAAAACCTAGGGGAAGTATGAAGCATGGGCAGAGAATATTTAAACGTAAACTCCTCGGCTACGGTTCGTTTCCCAGGGAAAAACCAGAAGGTAGGGAGAAATCCTCAAGAAGGATTGACCTGCGCTACAAGTGCAGTGCCTGCGGCTACAAGCTAGTCCGAGGCGGCGGATGGAGAGCTAAGAAGTTTGAACTAGTAAAGGTGTGATTATGAAAGAAGATTTGATTAAAATGCCGACGAGCCATTTCGTAAGAGTTATGTGCAAGAAATGCAAAAGTGACCAAGTGATATACAACAAGATTGCTACTGAGGTAAAGTGTCTGAACTGCGATGAAGTTTTGGCGCTGCCTTGTGGCGGAGAGGCTTTTATCAAAGGCAAAGTTCTGGAAGTATTGAGCTGAAATTATTAATTCAAAATAGTTTTATAAGTTTATTCTGCTTCATACTTTGTATGGCACATGGTGAATTCAGCATTGAAGAGTTTGTTTCATTTTTACTCAGAGCAAGGCAGCATGGTTATGCGGGTAGCGCTGAAAAATTAGAAAAACCTCAGAGACCCGGTTTCAAAGAATTCCCGCCATATGTTGAAGGGGACCTTGAATATACTGACAGTTATGCTGGTTATTACTTCGCCCCAGGCCAAGAGGTTGTGAGATGGAGAGGGATACCAGTCTGGGCTATGGCATATAGTGGTGGAATGTTGCCTAAATATTATGGAAACCTGGTTTTTACTAAAAATGTTTATAGCTTCTTGAAAAAAGCACTTTTGAGAGTAGAACCTGAAAGGCCATTCAGAGGCCCCAGAAAATTTGAAGAAGATAAATTCATGTATCTTGATGAAAGTGAAGGAGACATTTCAAACTTCAGCGGGACAGAGAAAATTTTGCATGCAACACTAGCTCGAACTGAGGAAGTCTATAGGCAGAAATATATCGGGGGTTTCATAATCCATATAGGAGGTTTAGCCTCTCCTAAAGAGGCCGACGAATCGCTTTAACTATTTCTTCATTCCCAAATCAAACGCTTTTTTATTGATATCAAAATGCTTTTCTGGGAAAAACTCTTTCACTGCTGCCAACAAAGATTCACGGCTTAACGGCAGGAAACCTTCCTTCTTCGCCCTTCCTAACAAATAGACGTTTGCAGTCCTAGTATTGCCGACAAACTTTTTCACTACAGCAGTCGCGTCGACAAAGACAGCCCTCCTGCCGAATTTTTTCAGTCCTGCTGTTATCTGCTTCCTGTCAGGATATTTCTCGTTGTTTACGTACATCATAGGAGGATACATGCGGTAGGAATTAACAAGAAAGTTTGTCTTTGCTTCTTTGGAAGCGTAGCGGCATGCACGCATTGCTTCTAACTCTTCCAATGAGATGATGAGATTGGCTTCTCCATTTCTAACCATTGGAGAAAAGACTCTTTTTCCAAACCGCAAGTTGCAAGTTATCGATCCGCCGCGTTGAGCCAAGCCATGCAGTTCAGAAGTTTTCACTTCCAACCCCTGCTTCAGCGCAGCTTCAGCCAGTATTTTCAGCAGAGTTAAAACACCTTGCCCTCCAACTCCGGTTATGACAATGTTGAAAGTGTCTTTCATTCCTTCACCTTTGGTTTGATAGCTTTGTTTGGACATACCTGCGAGCAAACACCGCAGCCTGTACACAGCACGTCATCTATAACATAATTCCTGCCTTCCATGTGTATGGCCGGGCAGCCGAACTGTCGCAAGCATATTCCACATTTCTTGCACAACGAATTGTCTATCTCGTACTTTTGTATAAACACACCTTCTTTCAGCTTTTTTCTGACAGCAAGCAGCTGGCATTCTCTTCTTGCCACTATGACAGAAAGCTGTTTTTTCTCCAGTGCAGTCTTTATCGCGTCATATGTGGCTTTGAAATTGTACGGATCGACTGTCTTCACGTTGGCAGTGTCAACGCCGCAAGCTTTTGCCATGGTCTCAATCATCACTTCTTTCGTTCTCTCACCCATTGCTGTCAAGCCCATGGAAGGGTTGGGCTGGTGGCCTGTCATCGCGGTTATCCTGTTGTCCAAAACTATTATCACTGGAGAAGACTTGTTGTAGGCAGCGTTTATCAGCGGCGGAATGCCTGCATGCAGAAATGTGGAGTCGCCGATGAACACTATAACATTCTGGTCCGACACTTTTTTTATTCCATGTGCAAATCCTACGCTAGCGCCCATGGAAATTGTGAAATCCTGGACAGCATATTGCGGAGACATGCCTAAAATATAGCAGCCAATATCACCAGGAAAAACAGTCCCGCTGCCTCCTGCCAATTTTGCAGCGTAAAATACGGAACGCTCAGGACAGCCTGGACATAAAACAGAACCGCGTTTAGGAATTTTTAGCTTTGCAAAATCTTTCTCATGCTTTTCAAAATCGAAATCCCATTTCTTTCCTGTGACTTTTGCCAAAGCAAGCAAAACATCTTCAGGCTTGTACTCTCCTGCTGTTGGCAGCAGCTCCTTTCCAACAACTTTTTTGTCCGGCACGAGCATCCTCACATTTTCCTCAAGCAAAGGCTCCAACTCTTCCACAACCAACAGCGTGTCGAAACGTTCGGCAAAATCTTTTATCTTTTGTTCCGGCAGAGGGTAGGTCATGCCTATCTTCAGTACAGGCATCGGTCCCAGGTCTTCCAAAGCTTCCATGACATAGCTGTAGGATATGCCACAAGTTATTATTCCAACCCTGCTTTCTGCCTTTTCGTTGACGACAAAATTTATCCTGTCTTTCTCTGAGACTAGCTTTATTTTTTCCAGCTTTGCATGGATTTCCTTATGCATCCTCACAACTTCTTTCCCTGGAGGAAGAATATTGTAGCGCTTGAAGTCCTTTACAAAAAATCCCCTTGTTTTCGGAGTTGGCAGTATGCCAAGTTTGACTATGCCGCCGCCGTGGTTCACTCTCGTTGTCATCCTGAAAAGAACAGGAGTCTTGAATTTTTCTGAAAGATCAAAAGCATATTTTATCAAATCCTTGCATTCCTGCGAGTCGGAAGCCTCCACCATCGGCACGTGAGCAATCCTTGCAAAATATCTCGTGTCTTCCTCGCCTTGGCCACTGCTGGAACAGCTTGGATCATCAGCAACAACAACGACAAAGCCAGCATTCACTCCGACATAAGCCATAGGCATCAGCGAGTCTGAAGCAACATTCAAACCGTAATGTTTCATCGCTGTTAAAGATCTAACACCTGACAAAGCAGCAGCCGCAGCCACTTCAAAGGCAACCTTCTCATTCGTGCTGTACTCAAAATATATTCCTGCCTGTTTTGCTATTGTGGCCAAAGAGTCGCCTATTTCCGAAGAAGGAGTGCCAGGATAAGAAGCAGCCAAGCCGAGACCGGCTTCCAAAGCCCCTCTCACCACTGCTTCATTGCCAATAAAGACTACTTTTCTGCCAGCTTTTTTGTCCAACAGCCTATCTGCAAAGAAATCTATAGAACCACCATGTAATATAATTTCTTCGTTCTGGCAATTAATAAGTTTTCTGGACTAGCACTTTCAGTAGTTGAAAAAATTCTTGAACAGGCTGATAGCTCCCTTTGCGATAAGAATCATTGCCAGGAATTTTATTATGTAGATTTCTGTGGACATGTACAGAGCCAGTCCTGCGATCAGATCTATTATGCCTAATATGATGAACGCTATCATACTTGACAGATAAAATATGAAGGATATAAAGCTATTGTTTATAGAAAAGTTTATATGTACCGAAGCTCATTAATTGAGCATCAGATGACCCTTTCTTTTTTCAGGATAAAAGTCCAGAGTGTGGAATGATGAATAGAAAACTTGAAGAACTATCCAATTCGCAGTACTTTTTAACTTGGGGGTATATGAAGCATGGCGATTCGGTATTACAAGGATACACAGTTGCAAGTGATGAAGAGATTTCTACTGCAAGGGAAATAACTGCAAGGAAAATAACTCAAGAAGTTGTGCCAACTAGTCTTTTACCATACCTTTGGCCCCAGCTTAGTATGCAAACACTCGAGATAGCAGAGTTGTTAAGAAATGAGTTTGGACAGCAGTATTTTGAATTAAAAGGCAAAAAGCTGCCTATTTACACTACATTGTCACAGCTTAGATGCCGAGCTTGTGAAAAACTTCCCAAGCCGAAATACAGAATTTTTGAAGAGAGCGCTATTGAAGATGTGTATCCGTACGGCATCAGAAAGCTTTTTGGCAGATGGGTAGCTGAGCTGGGTATGGATGAGATGGAAAAAACAACGCAATTTCTTATAGATTTTTTCAAAAATGTTAAGATTGAAGATGATTTTGGAAATATCCATACGTATAATACTACGGATGCAGTCATATGCTTAGCCGACCAATTACCTGATAAAAAAATAGAGAGAAAATTACTTAATTATTCAGAAAGAACGGGAATGTTTATTCTAAACCATTTGAACCGCTATGGTGTTGGAATTGTAAAGCTGGAAGGAGACGCCTTTGTAAACCTTTTAACTAACGATTTAGCTACTGTTGAATTCGAACGGCAGCTTTTGAAGATGTTAAATCTTGCAGGGGATAGGACAAGAGTCCAGTACATTGCTAAGGATGGCGTAATAGAAGAATGTACATTGGCTGAAAGAATGATAATGTATCCTGGTGTTATTAAAGAGAAAAAATTAACCAAAGATGAAGAGAGAGTGATTGAAGAAATAATAAGGAATCGAAGGAAGAAATTGTCCGAATATGGTTATATTGAAACCGAAGAAAATATTGAAGCTGAAGAAAAAGATGAATCAAAAGAAGATGAGACAGAAGAAGTTTAATATTTCTCACCAATGTAATTATTTTTTAAACATGGCCAGTTTTACGCCTTCCACTTCGATTATTTTTTCCTTCTCGTCAACTTCAAACTTGCAACCAAGCATCTGCTCGCAGATTGATATATTTGTTTTGCAATGGTTTGTTACTTCTTCCATCCTCGCAGAAGATTCCCCGTCGGCAAGCGCCATGAAAACCAAAAGCTGGTCGGCCATGAACTTGTCTAAAGCAGATTTTGATTGAATAGAACGAAATAGTTCTTCTGCAGCCCCCCCTCCTATCTCCTCAGCTTTTACCCCCCTCTTCCCAAGATTGTTTGATCCTAGAACGGAATTCTCTGTTTCCGCCCATAGAGTTATTGATGTGCCGGGAGAAAGTGTGTCAAAAACTTTCGTTTTTATATCAATGTTTTCAAATCCTTTTTCAGTAAAAAATTTTTTTGCTCCATCTGCTTGCCTTACTGCTATGTGTTCAGGCAATTGGCCAACAACAGAAATTCCCTTTATGGATAAAATTTTTCCCAATTCGTTCAATTGTATTGGTTTTAATTTTTTTACTGGTTGAACTATAATCTCGGCCTCTGCTCCACCTTTAGGATAAAAACCCTCTTTGATTATTTTTATTTCGGCGTCGTATCCCATTTTTCTTACAATCGGCAAAAACACGTTTTGTGTGTACTGAACAGGAGGACTCCAAGCAGAGGCAGTAGAACCACCACTTACATGAATTTTAACTTCACCATCAGTAAAGGCAGCAGGAATTTGCAAACTTTGATAAAGAAGACTAAGTGAACCAGCTGTAGAGATTTTTATGTTTATATTTTTATTTTCGAGTCTTTTTGGGACAAATTCTATTTCTGTAGAACCCAATGCCGCGCCTTTAACTTCAGCATTACACAATTGCGCTACTGCCAATACTCCTTCTAGATGTTGGGTTTTTAATCCTATGCAACCCTGTCTCGCACCACGGATATTTATTATTTTAATTGGTTTTCCTGTAATAGCAGATAACCCAAGTGCCGTTCGTAGCATTTGCCCCCCGGCTTCTCTCCCATCAATAATAATCATAAAAATCTTATCCTATTTCTGTCAATCTTATTAAACGATGAAGCGAATTTTCTTGCATTTAGTTCATTCGGGAAGAATGGGTCAAATTTAGCTAACTTTTGAAAACTTCTGAATTTGAAGATATTTATTTCACCACCAAATCCTATGCTTCTTCCTTTATGAACTTTTATTTTTACTCCATACTTACTAGCCGACTTAATGAATTTCTTTGCCTTCTTATGTTCACCTATATAAATCTTTATATCATCGTTTGGGATACCAAGTGTTTTTAAGCATAAAATATAGAGTTTTAATTCATTTTCATTTCTACTCCACACTTTATTAGGATCGAAAGAAATCCCTATGTAATTCAAACTGCCTTCTTTGGCGGTTATTATATATCCGTCGCCGGCTAATACTCCAGATAGAAAATAACCTACAAATTTTTTATTTTTCGAAACATAATCTCTCGTACATTCTAATAATCGCATTATAGTTTCCTTTAAAGTTCTTCCATAAGACCTCAAATTCATAATACCAGTTCTATTCGGTTCCCCTATACAAATTTTAGGATAAACCTTTACTAAATGAGGATTTATTTTTAGTGAATTGGCCCACATATTCCTGAGTTCTTCACGGTTTCTTATTCTTGGATCAACTGAAAGTTCATATAGCCATAATTTTCTAGAAAAATTCCAATATTTCTCAAACCATTCAATTACATATCTTATATTTTCAGGAGTTTCGTTAGTAAAACAGAAGTTTTTTTTGGTGGATTTAGAGCACTCTGCTTGTAATAATCCCATCATTCGAAAAAACTCTAGACTTACTATAAATGTGGGTTTAATTTTTATTTCTCTACTAATAGGTCCGCCAGAAGTGTAACATATTGATATCTCGTTGTCATTTACTTTATTAATTCTAAATTTTCTGGATTTACCTCCTTCTGTATTTGCGTAAGAATTCTCAAGGAACTCATGTAAATTAAAATTTCCATTTTTTAGAAATTTGTTAAATTCTAAATTCAGTTTGTCAGCAGCATAAAAATGTGCATTATTTACAATTTTCTCCCTACTTTTCTTTATTTTAATTTGGTATGGAATATTTGACTTAAGACACAACATTTCAAATATTCTACTTGGGAAGAAGGCTAACATGGATTTTTCATTAGTTTGCCACCATACCTTTGCGTAAAATATATTATTCTCAACTTTAACTTCTATAATATCTCTTTTTTTTAGATGGAGAATTTTTCTTATCTTTCTATCAATAGTAAGATAATAACCTTTTCCTCTTTTAGTGGTATCAGTCACGAAACTGCCCATGAAATAAAAATATCTTTGTTCTGGAATAATGGGTAGCAGCTTTATTTTTTGCAATGTACTTAAGATAAGATGAAATTCTATTGGCAAAGTAAAATGATTGTTGTTTATAATTACTGGATGCCTGTAGCCGTTTGCTTCTACATACATCATAGCTCTCTTTATTTTGGTTATGCTCGTAGGGAAAACAACCATAGAAACATTTTTCGAATAAGTATGTTTATATGAGTTAAAATCTATTTCGATCTGTGCAGCAGACTTTAAGTTCATTTTTTCACCTTCAGCTTAACGATTTTCATTTGACTATGATTGAACTTTCCTATTTTTGCTGTTTCGATCTCAACTTGATTTGGCAAGAATTTGCTAATGTAGAAATGAATTGTAGATACTGGCATATTCGTTTGTCTGGCTAGTTCCCTAATCCAAATTCCTTTCGTTCCAACAGATTTTATATTATTCATAATTTTTTCTAGTTTTTTTATATCGGGTCCTTTCTTTGGCATTTCTTATCACTGAACAGCCGTTTAATAATACGTATTTTTGCAATATTTAAAGATTTCTCTGTTGAAAGATATTTCTAATTAGAAATTCACTATTTTTCGTATATTCCCAACAAGTAATCCACCAGCTTCTCCCTGCCTGCCGTCAATTGTTATCATAATCTTAATACCTTGTGCAAAATTTAAATCACATTCTTGCAAACTGCTTTCTTAGAACATATGCAACCAGGCCGAGACAGAATAAAACAAGGCCGAGCATCAGGACAAACACATTGTTGTAGAAAAAAATCAGCAGGCATAAGGAAGCTACTCCGGACAGAATAGGTATCAGCCTAGATTCAATTACATGCAGCTCGCCTTTAGCTTTTTTTATCAGCCTCAGCACAGCCACAGAGCTGAAGAGGTAGGGAATTATTGTGAAAAAAACAACCAGCGAAGCCAGTCCGGCAAAGTCTAAAATTACTCCATATCTTGCCAGAACGAACGGCACGAACGTAAGCAGCATCGCTAGCACAGTCTGAACAAGCAAAGCTACATGTGGCGTGTGGAATTTTTTATGCAAGCGCGAAAAGGATTTTGGAAACAGCTTGTCGCGAGACATTGCAAACGCCACTCTCGCTGAAGCTAGAATAACAGCGTTAAGCGCGCCTAGTATTGATACCAACCCGCCTACTGCGAGGACTATACCGCCTATTTTTCCTAAAAATATTTCTGATATGTCTGCAAGAGGTGATTCTGAATTAGCAAACAACTCCCATCTTGCCACGCCCAGTGTCACAGAAGAAACCAGAAGATAGATGGCTGTCACAGTGACAACAGAAATTATTATCGCCTTTGGCACGGTCTTCTTTGCGTTTTTTATCTCCTCCTCCGGAACAGTTATTATCTCAGCTCCCTGGTAGGCCCATAGAACAAGTATCGTAGCTGATCCTATTGCAGGCAGCAACTCTTTTCCCGCAGGAAGTAAAGGATAATAGTTCTGGAAATTTATGAAAAACAATCCGACCACAGCAAACAACAACAACGGCAGCAATTTGCCGACAGTGAACACATCCTCGACATCGCCGCTGCCTTTCACTCCGCGGAAATTCAGCAGCGTAAGAAACAAACCAGAAGAGGCTGCGATGACGATCCTGTAAAAGTCAGAAAGCTCTGGCAGAAAAAATTTCAGATACCACGCCACAGCCCACTGCTCCGTAGCAATAGTAATCCAGTAGCTGAACCAAAAAGCCCAGCCTGTCATAAAACCTATGAAATCTCCAAATGCAGCGTGTGCGTATGAGTATAATCCGCCTGCTTTGGGAAGTTTTGCCGCGCATTCAGCAAAACAAAAACCCGTGAGCATGCAGTATACACCTGCTATCACCCACGCAGCGAGAGAAAAAGTTCCAGCCTCTTTCGCGGCTAGTATAGGCATCAGCAGTATTCCCGAGCCAATAATGAATCCTATTCCCAACATCAAAGAGTCGAAAAAGCTGAGGTTGCGAAGGAGACGTATCTTCCTCATTCACAAACCTCCCCACATGCACAGTGCGAATATGCCCGCAAAGTTTAACAGATACGCCATCGCAATAAATTTTTTTGGTTCGAACTTTGCTGCTCCAAATATCGCAACACCTATTTCGTCCGGAAGCGGTGAAGCTATTATCAGTCCTGCAACCACTGGTATCAAAATCCTAAAACGCTTCATCCGGCATATTTTTTTCCAAGTCAAATATGTTATTTCTTTTGTGAATGGCAGATGGGATATTGGTTTTGACAAATTTTTTATCTCGCATGTCAGCAACTTTATCTCATCCACTAATTTGGTCTTTACTAAATGAAAAATTATATAGTCGCTAAGCACCGATCCAAAAGCTCCTATAAAAGCAACAGGCAGGGGGTGCAGATAGCGGCCCATTTTGAAAATTATTCCGCTTGCAGGCACTGTTGTAAATGCATAAGTGAAAAGTGATCCTGCTGCAAAAGCTCCGACATAGCCAAAATTTTTTAGATTTTCAAGCAACCTATCTATGGCAGGCGATTTTACTATTAGATACCCCACAAGGACGCTCACAAAAAATATTATCAGATTTTTATGCTTCCATTCAAATGTTTTAACTTTTTTTGCAGCATTGTTTAGTTTGTTGTTAATTGCACTTTTTTTGTAAGAATATTTCACGCAATCACTGCTTCAATCTCTCTTCTATCCTCATCATCTCGTTTATCTTTGCAGTCCTTTCCCCACTTGTCCCCAACTTTATGTAATCACATCCCAGCCCAACTGCCAAATGGCACAGCAGAGTGTCTTCAGTCTCCCCAGACCTGTGGGAAATAATTGTAACAATCCTATTTTTCTTCGCCTCCTCAACAACTTTCATCACGTCTGTTATCGTTCCTACCTGGTTTGGCTTTACTATTATTCCGTTTGAAGCTTTCAGCTCTATACCAGCCTTAAACCTTTCAAGATTTGTCGCATACAAGTCATCACCTGCAGTTATCTTGTTTTGTAACTCGTGAGTAAGCATGCTGAACCCCTGAAAGTCATCCTCGTTCATCGGGTCTTCCACGTAAAAAATAGGATATCTCGCAGCCAGTTCCCGTATGAACTTTATCTGGTCCATCCTGCTTAGCAGCTTGTTCCCGTACCTGTAGACGTAATACTGCTTGCCGTCCCACAGTGAGGAAGCAGCGAAATCTATTCCAAGCTTTAGCAAACTCTTTTTCGCGACAAAGGACAAAATCTTCATCACTTGCTCAAATACAAGATTCGTAGTCCAGGCGGACTCGATGTTTTTTGAAAAGTTGAATGTCGGGTCTATCTTTCCCAGCTCCCTGCCGACTTCCAGGTATGCTTTGGCAATAGTTGACATGGACTCTGCGAAAGAATTCTGATGTACTGGCAGAAAAAGTATCTCCTGCACGTCGGTCTTTCCTGAATGTTTGCCACCACCAATGATGTTGCAGATTGGTTTTGGCATGTTGCTTGTTTGTTTAGAAATCACCGAAGCGTGCTGGAACAATTCTGTGTTGTTTTCAAGGGCAAAAGCCTTGAAGAAGGCTGATGATATTGCTAGAGCCAGATTACCGCCAATCTCGCGAAAGTCCGGCGTTTTGTCTACTGTTCTTAATTGCAAGTCAACATCCTGCTGGTCTACAAATTCCGTGTTGGTAAAGTATCTTCTTACAATCATAAACTTACTGACAGCATCTTCCGCAGCAAAAGTTTTCGCCTCGTGCCTTCCTGCACTCGTTCCGAAGGGGACTGAAGTTCTAACCACACCTTTAACAGTTTGAAGTTCTACCTCAATCGTCTTCTGTGAATTAGTCGCAAAAATTTCTCTTACGTTCAGGCTTTTGGCGAGCATTAATTAGAATTTGTGCGAGCCGCCTATTAAATTTCTTTCAGAATGTGTTTAGTTCATGCGAGAGGTGTGTATCGTCATTCCATTCTGTGCACTATTCTCGCACAGAATATCATAGCGATGCGTACTTTGTGTTTACAGCTGTAAAAATATGCGGGAGGTGGGATTTGAACCCACTGAAAGAGATTTCATAGAAAATCACTAATTATATGAAGTAAACTTGCTCCAAATATGTTTCTTGTTTTCAACATTATAAATCCTGTGGCAATGCTAATGAGCATGCTTCCTATGTTGTTTACTAAACCCCAGTAGCTTGGTTCATAAAATCCAAAAGGCCAATGCCAAGCCATATGGAATAATCCAGCTATTAAAATTGGTAAAATTGCTTTCTTTAAAGTTAATTTCCCTTTAGGCGTTAATCTTGTGAGGATGTAACCTCTGAATGCAGTCTCTTCAACAAAAGCCGCTCCGAATAATACACTGAATGCAAATGTAGGGTCATACCATCTAATGAATCTTGTTTGATACCAGTTGCTGAACTCTTTATTGATGTCCGAGCCTGATATGAAAATAAAGATTAAGATGAGAACTAGATACACCAAACCAAAAAGTAGAGCCCATTTTATACTTTTTACAAAATTTGTTTTAACATACCCTAAAGAACTAAACAATTGCTTCAATTTATTTTTCTCAAATTTCTTTACGAAGAAAAGAGTTATTAAGAACATAAACGGATAGCTGAAATAGCTTGATGACAAAAATCCAAAAACAGGATAATTATAACCTGAGGCAAAGTCGAAAACTGCGAATAGATTGAAAGAAATGATGGTCAAGAGGAACAATAATGTAGCAGGAAATATGTTCTTTGTATTAAGATATTCTTCTAACTTCATTGTCTCTATGTTAAGTTAGCAAATCCCACAGAAATATTAAGCATGTGCGGGAGGTGGGATTTGAACCCATGCACAATGTAAACTATTCTTATTCTTTCCGCTCATTTTTTCAGCAAGAACTTCCACATCTTTTTTCCCGTCATCAATTTCAATTTTCCTTTTTTAGCTGTGAACTCGTCAAACTTGGCTGCATTTTCCCTTCCTTTGCCGTAGATTAAAACAGGCACTGCACCATACTCGTGCTGCCTCGTCTTGCAGGAAGTTATATGATCAGTAGTGACAACAAGGACACCGTCGAAATTCTTGAATTTCTCCAGCTCCTTGTCAATTCTTTCAATCATCGTCCTCTTCAAATGGAAATTGCCATCATGTCCTGGCTCGTCTGGAGCTTTGATATGAGCGTAAACAACATCATATTCGCTAACAGCGTTCTCGATGCTATCAAAAATGAAATTTAGTGTTGAGTCAAGTTTCATTTCAGGCACAGTGATAGCGCTGAATCCTGCCAGCATGCATGTAGCCTTCATAACACCATTCTCAGCTATGCAGACTGCTTTTTCTATGCCGCGCAGCTTGCAGAAATTGCCGATAACAGGCAGTTTATTGCCAGCTTCTCTTGTGAGTATGTAGTTGGCAGGCGGTATGCCGTGCTTTATCCTTTCCTGGTTTACAGGATGGAATTCTATCACACCTCTCGCCCTTTCCAGGAAATCTTTCAAAACCCTCGCAGTCCTGTCTGCCTCAGGCTCCAGCGGCTCTATTTGTTTAACATACTCCCCTGCTTTCAGAGGGTCGTTGCTCGTAATCTTGTCGCTCAGCTTTTCTTTTATAATCAGAACGCATCGGTGCTCGAAAGTGTTGCGCAGGACGAAAGGCACGCCTATGTCTACGTGTTCGTTGATGTATCTTGCCAGCTCGTCCATGCCAAAACTGTTCCTGCCAGCTCTTCTTTCTATTACAACTAAATCCTTGTCGACAGTGGCAAAGTTGCATCTCACAGCGAGATGGCCATTCTCGAAAGGTTGGTCTGCACCTACTGCTTCTAGTGGGCCACGACGCAGATAATATCTTGCCGGGTTGTAGCCTAACAATCCGAGGTTTGCAATGTGGCTTACACTGGCGTTTGTTGTGTCATTCCACATCTTTTTCTCAACAGGAATTATTTCTCCCAGTAACCCGTTCCTAGCCATGTAATCCATGTTAGGCTTTACCGCTTCGCTCAGAGGAGTCTTTTCATTTACCGGCAGGTCTGCCATTCCATCTATAACAAGAAAAACGACCTTTTTGCGCAGCTTTTGCACCTTCGGCTTTCTTTTGACTTTGACAGCCTTCTTCGCCTTCCTTACACGTCTCTTATGCATTAATTAAATATTGGTTTTACGAGAAAATAACCTTAATATAGATAATCCAGCAATATTTGTTTTCTACCTCTTGGTGCAGTATAATTCAAACGGCAAGGTCTATTATAATCCCTCAAATGCTCTTTTAAATATTCTGGAAGTACCGCTGCAAAATCATCTTCTAGGAGGCGCACTAGTCCCACTCCTTTCTCATCCTTCTCGCCCGTCAAATGAAGAATCCCGACTATCACAGCAATCTTCGAATATCCGCCAGAGTATCTGCAAATTATTTCCTTCATAGCACGATTGCCTATCGGGTCTTTTTCTACGTTTATTTTTTGCGGTGTTAGTGGCCTGACTTCTGCCTTTACTTCTCTGACAGCTTTTATAAGTGGGAGGTAGGCGTCAAAATCTCCAAAAGACCACTCCCAATCCCTTCTCAAATCTTTCAGACTTCTTTCAGAAAAATTTTTACATTTCCAGCTGTCGTTCGGGTAAGTGTACATTTCCATAAAACAGACTTCGGGCTTGAAATTTAACACCTCGCTTGCCTGATTTTTGTGATTTTCCACACTATCGTGATATTCTCCTAAAAGCAATATTTTAGGCTTCAATCTTCCACCTCTTTAAACCTGCCTTCAAAGATTGAGTTCCTTCAGCGTCTGGTCGCAGTAGTTGGCAAGCTTCTTTGTAAGGTTTGCCTTTGCATTAATTATCTTTTGCTTTATTTCAGCGTTTTCTCCGTTAGCCTGCTCTGCGGCAAACAATGTGATGAAAGCTGTCTGCAGTTCAAGCCAGAAAAATGCCTTGTCCAGATACCTTTCAGCCTCCTGCATGCTCTTCGCAGTTAAAGCCATAGTCTTCCACTTTTGGTAGTGCTGCGAGCAAACTGAAACTTGAGATTCCAAAGACATATGTCACTATAGAGTGGTTATAGTATATAAATATTACTATTCTGTAGTAACTAAATGTTTATATATACCCCATGGATAATACGGGGGTATGGCAATGGCAATCAAAAAACCATCAACTGAGGAAGAACGAAAATTTAGGGATTCTTTAATAGAAACTATAGAAGAGTATACACATGAAAAGCTAAGAGCGGTTGAGAACGATAAAATACCGGCAATAGTTTTGTCTCTTAGTGTAGCTACAAAGTCTATTACAATGCGAGACATAAGGAATGACCCTGCTGGTGCAAAATATGCAGCTCAGAATCAAGCAGCTGGCCATGATTTTTTCTATTTGCCAAAAGACCCTAAAAAATCTTACGCAGTAGAAGCAATACTTTTTACTCTAAGAAGAAAGTTTGGCTACAAATCTGCAAAAATCATTGACATACCACAGCAATAGAAATCTAAAATCTAATACATGCACGACAGCTTGTTAGAGTGTGAAAATATGGAAAACTATGTAGGCTCAATAGTGTGGGACGGAAGAGTTTGTGATATTTTTACTGAGAAAACTTCATTCTACATTGATCATACAGAATGGCATGTAAACAGATATGAAAATAGATTCCTAAGATTACCTGAAATTGAAACAGGTGCTAGAAGTGGTGGTTATAATATCAAACCAGGAACTGTAAGATTGGGAGGAATTAGCTATGAAAATGTTAAACACCATCCCGATTACCAAAAGATTCTGGAAAAATTGCAAATGGTTGATATGTGTTTGATGCAAGATTTTGATGGCATCATTGAAGGCTTTACATTTGTTCCTAACGGCAGAAGTATATTTGGCTCAAGAAAAGCGTTTATAAAAAAACCGTTTGAATTTGATAACGAAACTTATTGTGGGTTAGAAATCAAAGGATGCTCTTATAACGGGGGACCAATAAATCGAAAAAAATTTAGGACTATTGGACCTTTCTTTCCTGCAGATGACAGTGGCCCTCTAGGTGGTTTGTATTTTGATGAAAGTTGCCAGTCTTTATCAAATGGTATTACTTTGGCAAAAACAAATCCCTTGGAAATTGCATGTTTCGAATTACCTTTTACAGTTGAATCTCGTTTTCATGGAACTAAAAATCTTGGATTGGAAGTTAGAGCTGTAAAATCTTCATTGAGAACATCAGAAACAGCTGCGTTATTTCCGGATGTAATAAAGAGTTTGAAATTGGAACCAGAAGAGTTCTTAGAGAGATATGAAAGAAATCTATTTTCAGACTTGAATCATATTTTATCTTCGGGTTTTTATCATTGCCATCTACACAACCTAAACGTTGATGCTACTGGGAGCATAACTGATCTTGGTGAGTTGGAAAAAATAAGTGAAAATAATAAAATAGCTGACAATTTTTATAACGCTTATTGTTTATCTGCCTTCATGCGCAATGCAGCCTTCGGAGGTTTTGACTATAAGCCCGCTAGAGAACTTGCCAAGCAAATCATCGAAGATAAAAAAATCAAAAAAATAGCAGAAGATGTTGGAAAATATTTGATTGGCAATCAAAAGAAAAAGAAATCAGTAGTTAGAAAATTGCGCCGTTTATTGAAATAGATATTAATTAAACGTTAAAAATCCTGTTTTCCGTCACAGGAGCCACAGCATCGAAACCCTTTTCAGCAAGTTCCTTTGCAAAAGTAACAGTATCGTCGCCGTGAACACAAAAAACTTTTTCCGGATTGACTTTTTTCACAAAATCGAACAGCTCGCTTCTGCCCAGATGGCTGGAAAAGTCCAATCTTTTCACCATCATCTTCAGCTTGAGGTCGCACTCTTTGTTCGTAAACCTTCCCGTTTCCAGCAAAACTTTTCCGGGCGTGCCTTCGACCTGGTATGAAGTTAGAATAAGAGTAGCGTCCCTGTTGTCGAACAACTGCTTTAAATAAAAAACTATCGGCCCGCCTGACAACATTCCACTAGTGGTCAAAACAACGCAAGGGTTCCTTATAACTTTTTTGCGCATGTTCTCGCTCTTGATGTATTTCACTTTTTTCAGCGCCGCGTCTAATGCATCCCGATCACGCAGCATTTTGTGGTGCTTGTTTATTATCGTCAGCGCTTTCTTAGCCATGCCGTCGACAAAAACAGGATAGTCTATCCCGTTCTTATCCAAAACTAACAATATTTCATCAATCCTTCCTACAGCAAAGCCTGCTATAACAGTAACGCCGTCTACCGACAGCGTTTCTCTTATCGTTTTCACCAGCTCTTTCTCCTGCTCTTTCCTATCAGCATGGTCCCTCTGCGCATAAGTGCTTTCCGTCACCAGAATCTTAGTCTCAGGCAGTTTCTCTTCTGCCCGCCTCAACAGCCTTGTGTCTTTTGTGTTGAAATCGCCTGTGTAAAGCAAACTGCTCTTGCCGAAATTCATGTGGACCATTGCAGATCCTGGTATATGGCCTGCGTCAAACAATGTTGTGGTAGTCTTTCTCAGCTTCACCGGCACCTTGTAGTCTACAGCTGAAAAATTTCTCACTGTCTCTCTGACATCTCCTACTGTGAAAGGAAGCTCTACACCCTCCTCATGCCCGATTTTTACTGAATCCAGTAGCAGCATCTCAGTTATCGGCTTTGTTACATCAGTAGCGTAAATCCTGCAGCCATTCTCTTTTGCAGCGAATAAAGCTAGCGCGCCAGAGTGATCGAGGTGTGAATGGGACAAAAAAACAGCATCGGGCTTGCACTTGACAGGTATGGGAAACATTTCCGCCACTGTCCTAACTTTTGTGCCGTAATCAAGAACAATCTTCTCCACACCTGTGTCAACAAGCAGCCCGCTGCGGCCTACTTCTGAAATAGCTCCTAGGAAACTGAGTTGAATCATACAATCAATTTGTTGTGAAACAATATTAATTCATTAAATGCTGTAACAACCACTCATCTTGTGCGTAGGTTCAAATCCCACCTCCCGCATGATTTTCTATATAAATATAATTCGCTAAAAATCAAAATAGAAAGTGATAAGATGGATGTAGAAAGAAGGTTTGACCTGATAAAGCGGTCGCCTACAGAGGAGATAATCACGGAGGAAGATTTGAGAAAGCTGTTAGAGACTAAACAAAGACCAGTGGCTTACGATGGTTTTGAGCCCAGCGGGATATTGCATCTAGGCAGCGGAATACTGAGGGCGATAAAGATAAACGATCTCCTCGAAGCGAAGGTGGACTTCATTTTGTGGATAGCAGACTGGTTTGCTTACATCAACAACAAGATGGGCGGCAACTTGGAACTAATAAAAAAAGTTGGCGAATATTTTGTCGAAGGATGGAAAGCCTGCGGAATAGATACGAAAAAGATAAAAATAATGTGGACAAGCGACGCTGTGAAGGATGAAAATTATTGGAAAGGCGTGATAGATGTTGCGAAGAATTCCACTGTTCAAAGGGCGGCAAGGGCCAGTCCGATCATGGGAAGAAGCGAGGCGGATATGAAATATGTTTCGCAGCTTGTTTATCCGATGATGCAGGCGTGGGACCCTTTCTATTTCGGCGCTGACATACTGCAGCTGGGAATGGACCAGAGGCATGCAACAATTCTATCACGAGAACTGGCTGCAAAGCTAGGCCAGTCACCGCGTGTCTGTGTGCATCACCATCTTCTTGCCGGTTTGCAGGGGTCTAAAGGAAGGATGGGACAGGAGACTGCAACACTTCAGATAGAGGATAAGATGAGCAAATCCAAGCCTCACACCGCGATATTCATACATGACACTACAAAAGAGATAGTGGAAAAAATAAACAATGCATTCTGCCCTGAAAAAATTATTGAAGGCAATCCTGTAATTGAAATATGGAAGTACATAATTTTGAGAAAATTTGATTCGAGAATTATAAAAAGACCTGCGAAATTCGGCGGGGACTTGGAGATACAATCTTACGAAGAGCTGGAAAAAATATTCAGGGAAGGCAAGCTGCACCCGATGGATTTGAAAAAGGAAACGGCGGAAGCTGTGGACGAGATACTTGAACCTGTGAGAAAACATTTTGATAAAAATAAAAAAGCTGCTGAACTATATCAGATTGTGAAAAATGCAAGAGTTACTCGATGATTTTATTTCTTCTCATCCAGTAGAAAACAGCTCCTGCCGCTACGACAACAATGCTGACAGCCATTATCTTCCATTCGAACTGGAATATCAAGAACCAGCACGTGAAAACGCCGAAGAAGGCCAAGATAGGATAGTTGCCGATGTTTAGTGGGACTTTGAAAGGCCTTTCCAGCTTCGGCTTCGTGTACCTCAGCCATATCAGCGAGAGGTTCAAAGTCATAAATGTAACCAATGCACCCAGGCTGGTGACGTTGGCTATCAAAGCCATGTCTCCTACAAACACGAACGCTATCGATATCACCCCTATAGCCGCAACAGCCATCCAAGGAGTCCTTTTCTTCTTATGTATCCTGCCAAGAAAAGCAGGGAAGGAATTCTCGCGGGCCATTCCATATAACATCCTTGATGTTACGACAAGGATTATCAACACAGTGCTTGATGTTGCGAACAGAGAAATTAAAGCAATAGCTACGTAGGCGTTGTGGCCCAGGAAAGTTTTTGATGCTGCGTAAGCTAGCGGTGCGTCTGAGGAAGACAAACCTTCCCACCCGACAATGCTCACTGCCGTTATGGATGTGAATATGTAGAGAAGCATCGTGACTGCTATTGCGATGATCAGCGCGTAAGGAATGTTTTTCTTCGGCGATTTCGTCTCTTCGGCTATGTTGACAATATCCTCAAAGCCAATGTACGCGAAAAATATCAGGGCAGCAGCAGAAAAAACACCTTTCATTCCCAGAGGGGAATAGAAATAGTTCACACTGCCGACTTTCGGAAGGCCGAGAAATATTATTATTAGCAGACCTAGTATTTCCAGAGAGGTGAAGATTATGTTGAACCTTGAAGATTCCTTTATTCCGGCGAAATTTACGAAGGACATTACTGCTATCAGGACAGAAGATATCACTATGATTGTAAGAGTGTCGAACACCTTTACTGAATTAAAGTGGTTGCAGTCCAAAAAGAACTGGCACGCAAAGCCGCGCAAGTTCTTGCTAAATCCCAGTGACACTGTGGCAGCTGAGACGACACCGGTGAAAAGTATCAGCCAACCTATCAGGAATGCGAAAAACTTGCTGCCGTAAGCCTTTTTCACATACACAAACTCAGCAGCTGCCTTAGGATACATTGCTGACAGCTCTGCATAGCTCAGTCCAGTGAAAGTGCTTATCAGAGCTCCTGCGAAAAATGAAATCCACAAAGCATTCCCTGCTAAAGCAGAAGCCTCGCCAATCAAAACGTATATTCCTGCGCCGATTATTATGCCGAGGCCGTAAAACACAGCTTCGAAAAGACCAAGCTCCCTCTTCAGCCTCAGCTTCATACTATTATTTTCTTTTTTAATCATTTAATTTAAAAAAGTCATTATTATATTAGAGAGAATGAAAAGAACCAGGAAATCAAGGATACTTTTATTTTTCGTCCTCATCTTTATAGCGCTTGCAGAAATTTATTTTTTCTCTTCGCAGAATACATACACGGATACAGCAACAACGTCAAGTTCAACTATTGCTTATCCAATAACTAGTTCTGCTTATTCCACCACCTCTGTGGCAACTACAACGACAGTTCCTACAACTTTTACAGTCATCTCGCCGCAAAATGTAGTCTACAGCAATGGAAGGATAACGATTTCTGTCAGGGCCAATGAAGTATCGAACTGGATTGGGGAATCTATCGACGGAGGGTCGATTGTAGAAGAGTGCTACAATTGCATGTCTTTTGAGAGATATGATATCTCATTTCCCGCAGGAAAGCATAATTTAACAGCTTATGTGGAAGGAAAAGACGGCAAGCTGGAAACATCAGTGGTGAATTTTGAGGTTAAGTAATTAAATAATAAAATATCAAATCAATTAAGGAGATAAAATGCTTGACGTGAAGATGATAAGGGAGCAGCCTGATTTAGTTAGAAACAACCTTAAGAGAAGGCACGACCAGGAAAAGATGAAACTTCTCGAGGAATTCATAAAAAGCGACAGAAAATGGAGGGATGCTATCGCTGAACTAAACAGCCTGAGGCAGAGGAAGAACGAATTAAGTCTAGAGATAGCAAAGCTGAAGAAAAGCGGCAAGGCTGCGGCTAAACAAATAAAAGAAGCTGAAGGCGTAGCTGGAAAGATAAAGGAGCTTGAGGCTGTGTCTACTGAACTGGAGGAGAAAAATAGATTGATGCTGATGGCAATACCGAACATGCTTTACGAAACTGTCCCTTATGGAAAGGATGACAGCGAGAATGTTGAGGTGAGAAGGTGGGGCTCTGCTCCTAGATTTGATTTCACTCCAAAAGACCACCAGACAATTGCTGAACAGCTGAATATGATAGATTTTGAAAGAGCGGCCAAAGTTGCCGGTGCTGGTTTTTATTATTTGAAAGGCGATTTGGTCCTGTTAGACCTAGCTCTGCAGAAGTTTGCAATAGACCATCTAAGAAAAAAAGGCTTTACTGTTGTCAATCCTCCACTGATGATAAGGAGGAAGGTTTACGAGGGAGTCACAGACCTTTCTGATTTCGAACTTGTCACTTACAATATCGCTGGAACTGACATGTACCTGATAGCTACGTCAGAGCACCCAATGGGAGCGATGTTTTTCGAGGAAACGCTGAATAAAGCAGACCTGCCCATGAAACTGTGCGGCATCAGCCCTTGCTTCAGGAAAGAAGTAGGCACGCATGGAAAATATACTAAAGGTTTGTTCCGCGTCCACCAGTTCAACAAGATAGAACAGTTTATTTTTTGTCTGCCTGAACAGTCTTGGCAGATGCATGAAGAGCTGCAGAAGAACTCTGAAGAGTTATACCAGCAGCTAGGACTGCACTACAGGGTTGTTAACATCTGCACTGGAGATATAGGAAGCATAGCTGCGAAAAAATACGACATAGAAGTGTGGATGGCTGACGGCAAATTCCGTGAAAGCGGATCAAACTCAAACTGCACAGACTACCAGGCGAGAAGGCTTGGCGTGAAATACAAAGAGGGGGAAGGAAAACCTCCAGCGGGATTTGTCCATACGCTGAACAACACTGCTCTTGCTACTAGTAGGACAATGATTGCTATATTAGAACAGTTCCAGAGGGAAGACAGCAGTGTAGACATACCAAAAGTGTTGTGGCCTTACACTGGCATAAAGAGGCTGGAAAAAAAGTAGCTCTTATTTTTTCTTGACGATATATTATTAGAAATATATGGAAGAAGTCAAGGTCTGGCAGTGTGCAAAGTGCGGCAGGCAGGAGTGTGTCTTCCATTCAGTCAACAACATGATTGAAAACATGAAGAGGGAGATTATAAATTCCCAGAATGTTCCCTACCACGAGCAACTTGTCGTAGCAGACATATACTATATTGTAGCCAGTACGCTGGCTGAAGCGTGCAGAAAAAATTTCAAGGTCGACTTGGCGAATTGCGATGAGAATGAAAAGCATAAGAACGCTACAGTTACAATGGACACTTTTATTCTGCTAAAGCAGCTGAAGGATGATGGTTTGCTGGGAGAAGAGTATGAAAAATTGCTGTTTGATGTTTTGGTGAAGATGAGCCCTGAGCTTGAGCAGCAAGTCAAGAAAGACAGGGAAAGCGGGATATTGTAAAAAGAGAAATCACTTCTGAAATTTTTCACAAACGTTATTAATGCATTTACACTCAAAAGTCGGTGGTGCGCAAGGAAAACAAGCAACAAAGCTTGGTAGTACATTTGGTAGAGGACAAAACCTATCTTCCCATTTTCCCTTAGCACAAATTACATCATCACAATGTCCACATCCGCCGCCAGGACATCTATAAGAAATAACTTTACAGTCAGGGTCTGAATTACAAGATTTATCAAAAGATTTTTTACTAAACTGACTATTGATGTTAGAAATTACACCAAAAAAATCCAGCACAACATATGCTGCTATAACAATTATGACAACTAATGCAATCCAAATTTTTTTCATAGCCATCACTCCGTCTCAAAAGCAGAAGGCAAGTGGATTATATACACTTGGCCCTTTTCCAAAATAACAAGCGGTCTCTTCTTCATCAGCGCATCGATGTTTATTTCGTACACTCCTTCCTTCGGTATTTTCAACGTCTCAATCCCAAACTTTTTCCTCGCCTTCTTCATCCTTCTGATGACTTCTTTCTGCGTGCTCTTCTTTTCTCCTGCTATAACTGGCTCCAATTCTTCTTCCACTTCTTTTTCTGTTGTCAAGGCAGACTTGGTCTCGTCTATTTTCTTTGTCAGTTCTTCTTCTAAAGTTGTTTCCTTTGCCTGCAGCTCCTGCTGCATTTGTTTTATTTCATCAGCATCCTTCTGCGTCTTCATCAGCAGAAAGAAAATGCTGCCGCACTTGCATCCACGGAGAATTGTAGAATCATTGTCTTCGTATATAGTGCCGCATCTCACGCACTTGTGCATGCTCAGACCTCTGTCAGAACAGAGAAAGAGTTCGGATTCTTCTTTATCTTCTTTATCAGCCTGGCCGGGCCTATCAGCGTCAAACCTGTGCGCATGCTAGTCTTCACAATCGGTTTGCCAGTTAGGTTTCCTAGGAAACTCTGGAACTTTTCCGTTTGGTCTGTAACTCTTTCCAAAAACAGCTGCACTCCTTTTGTCTGCCTCTTGAGGCTGCATACCTCTATTCCAGGAAAACCATCATCAACCTTTCTCATCGTTTCTTTTATCAGCTCCATCTCCTCTTCCGGCTTCAGCACCCCATCGGTAACAAGTATCGAACCGTCGCTGACTTTGCTGAGTATGAAGTTGATTCTTTTTTCATGCGGCTTGTCGTTCAGAGTTTCTGCGGAAACAAAATCCATTTTAAATTTAGGTTTGACTTTCATTTCGCTCTCCTCGCATACTTTGATATTGCGCCGTAAAGGTCGTTCATATTCTTCCCCTTCAATGCAGATATTTCCACTACAGGATACTGCGGGAACGCTTCGCGTATATCTTCTGGCCTGGCTTTTTTCCTGTCGATTTTGTTCGCAACAATTATAACAGGAATCTTTCTTGCCTCGAGGTTGCCGAGCAGAGTTATGTTTATTTGATTCAGCGGGTCTTGCGTTGAATCCATGACAGCCAGGACAGTGTCGACATTGCTCAGCCACCTTATCGCCTCTATCACTCCGTTCGTCGCCTCTTTAGCCCGTCTCTTCGCTGCCTTTCCGCGTATGCCGTATTTGTAGAAATCCTTGTAGTCTATTTTTGTTGCAAGGCCGGGCATGTCTAGAAGGTTTATAAGAATTTTTTTCTTGTTGTGCTTGATCTCGACCTTCTCCTTCTTCTGCACAACCCTTGTCTCGTGCGGCACTTCTGACACTTTGCCAACAGGCGAACCTGTAAAGTCCATGGATATCTTGTTTGCCAAAGTAGTCTTGCCAGCGTTAGTAGCGCCGTAGATACCTAAGCGTATGTCTTTTCGAGATCCTAAAACTCTTAAAAACCAATCCAAAAATCCGTCAAACATCTTATATAATAATTATCTTTCAAGTTTAAAAATCAAGCTGGAACATTTTTATACAAAAAACTTGAGGAAAAACAGGAAACCATCACCCAAATATATTGTAAACAACAGAGCAAGAGGGAATGCAGGGGCGAATCTTACGCCTTCCTTGATCCAAATGTCCTTTTTTCCAGAAGCTCGGATTTTTTTTAGCTGCTTTTCAGTTATGCCGTCCCAGACTTTGGAATCGAAAAGCACATCACCTACTTTCAGCTTTGAAACGGGAATTTTTCTTTTGAATCCGAAATCTTCAACTGATTTTGCAAACTTCCACATCACAAACAGAGCAACAGTGGCGGCAAGGGGGAACAAAGAGTTTGAAAAAAATGTTTCCATGGTGAGAGGCAATCCGATAAAATCCATAATGAAATAGTTTGCGGCGAACAATGCCGCTAGCAATGTCAGAGAGCCAAGAAGAAAAACTTTTTTGCTCGCCTTCATGCTGTCGAGAAATTTCCATATTATTTTCTTGTTTTTCATCGCAATAGCAACAGCGTAAAGAATCATGTACGCAGCGCCGACTATGAAGACGTTCATCAAATAGCTAATTGCGAAAGGCATCATTGTTGGTGAAGAATATGTCGGCAGTAGAAATCCAACTGATGCTAGTATCTTTGCGTCGCCTCCGCCCCACTGGCCTGTGAAGTACATTACAAATCCTAAACCCAGTAAACCTAGACCAACTATAGAGCTGTTCAGCAAAGGCACGTAGCTCCATGCTAGGTAAGACTGCGCAGCGTAGAAAATTATTGCAAAAGCAATCATCGCGTGTGGTATCACATCGGGAATTTCAGTGGTTTTTAAATCCCAAGCCGCTGCTAGTGAAGAACCAAGCAAAGCAACAGCAAGAGGGATGTATTCAAGCATGATAAAGAATTAGCTTTGCCTGCACAAAAGTCTTTTGAACTCTACAGCTTCTGGCGTTTCAGAGATTTCATAAGGATTCACCCATTTAGTAGATAGCCTGGAAACTTTCTTTCCATTCATTAAATATTTTTCAGGTAAAATTAGCCTAGTTCGATTGACTTGCAATATATTTGCCTGTTTCATAAGTCTCAGATATCTCACAACTGTAGCTTTAGGATATCCCAAACGCTGAATTATTCGGTTCAGCCATGTTTCGTCTGTATTTTTTTCTAAATATTCGAATATTTTTCTTGCGTGCTCAGATTTAGATAAAAGTGCTAAATCTGGGTTTGGCCATGGCATAAGAGATAGATAATTATTAAAGTATTTAAATTTAGAATTATCTCTAAGAATATTTCTTGAATCCTATCTTCTTGGCCATTTCCCTGAAGCACTGCCTGCAATAGTTTAATCCATACTTTCTTATAACACCGCTAGTCTTGCCGCACACTCTGCACCCGTGGGTTGCTGCTCCGTATTTCTTAGGCATTCAACCACCAACGTCTCCGAATATCTCCAGCAGCTCTTCTCCACCGAACACTTCGTTCTCAAGCATCTTTGCAAAGACCTTTTCATAGACGCCAGTGAAATCTTTCTCCAGCTCCGCTTTCCTCAAAATAACGCCGCCGATCTTTGTCGTGAACTCTAAAATCTCCATGTCGTTATTGTGCATCTCCTCAACAGCCATTTTGTTTTTTGCCACTTTATACTACCTCCACGCCGAATGTCTGCTTCATCCATTCAGCAGCCTGCTCCTTACTTATCTTATGTCTTGCAGGTATTTTTCTTTGCTGTATCCTTCTCTTTCTTATGCTGAAGCCAGGCCTCGCCAAAGTGACAGCAACCTCCAGTCCCATCATTCCTACGTCGTAAGAATATTTTACTCCGGGCATGTCAATGTATTCGCGTATGCCAAAGCTGAAATTCCCCTCCTTGTCGAAATGCTTCATGCTGAGCTTGTTTTCCACTCCGCCCAAAGCTTTTTTTAAAAATTCCTTTGCCGCACTGCCACGAAGGGTTATCATAACACCTATTGGCCTGCCTTTAGCCACGCCAAAAGTGCTTCTTTTTTTAGATTTTGTTATTACAGGATTTTTGTCTGTCAGAAGCTTTAGCAGTTTGACAGCCTTTTCTATCTTCGCCTTGTCGTCTCCGCAGCCGACGTTTAGTGTGACTTTTTCCAGTTTTATAAGCTGCATCATCTTACTCACCAACTGTTACGAGAGGCTTTTTCTCGCCTACAATAAAGACATGGTCTCTCATAGCTTCCACTGATCTTCCCTCTATCTCGCACATTGTTTTGTTCGGCTCTCCACCCTTTACATCAATTATTTTTGTTATCGTTGCCAGCCTTCCGCTGTTCTTCCCGCTTGTCAGCAATCCAGCATTGCCTTCTTTCATTTTAATATGCCCAACTATTTTTTGGCTTGGCAATTCTATAACTATCGAGTCGCCAGTATTGTAAACATTTTTGTCAACAAGTATGCTTCTTCCATCGTGCAGATTCAGCTGCATCTTCCCCTTCTTTACTGTTGTCTTGCCGTTTATTCTGCAGATTTTTATCGCAGCTTCCTTTTCAGGTATTTCCACAAGCTTCAAGCCGTTTGCATCCAGTGTCACACGGAAACATTTTTTTATCTTCGGTATAGCTATCGTATCCATAAAGCCAGCAGGAAAACGATGATCTTTCTGTATCTTGCCGTCAACCAGAATATCGCCGCGTGTAATAGCTGTCTTAGCTTCTTTTGCAGTTTCTGCCAGCTTTAACAGATCGCGTATCACGATCTGCAATGGTATGCTCTGGAACTTTTTATGCGGACCTGGTGAAGGCGTAACAACCCATGTTTTCCCCTTCTTCTTTATCTTCCAGAATTTCGGTGCAAGCAGCCTCTTCATCTTCATATCATCACTTTTTTACGTTTCTCTCCACTGCTTTTACTCTAAGCTTGTCTTCTAGATTTAGATTTATAATTTTTAAATTCGATGGGTGTATTGCAATCTGTCGTTCAGTGCCGTCAGTCCTCTTTATCGTCACTCCTTCAACATAAACTTTATACTTTTTCAAATTAACCTTGGAAACTTTGCCGCGCTTTTTTCTGTGCTCGCCTTTCATAACTTCAACTTCATCGCCCTTTCTAAGCGGAAAACTTCTCCTCTTGTATTTTGTTCGCAGCTCTTTTGACAAGTGCGATGATAAAATTTTTCTTCTGATATGCAGCAGTGCAGTGAACAAAAATTTTCTCTGCTTGTTTGGCTTTGAGGATTTCATACTACCACGCTCGCAATCTTTCCTAACTGTGAAAAACGTTCCACAGCTTCCTTGGCTATCGGGCCCTTTATGTCAGTCCCTTTAGGGTCGCCATTCTCATTTGTCAAAACAGCGGCGTTGTCTTCGAAAGACACGCGCAATCCGTCAGGCCTTCTGTATTCTGCCTTCTGCCTTATTATGACAGCATGCGACATCGTGCTTCTGATCTTGACATTCCCCTGCTTTACTACAATTTTTATCATGTCTGCGACGCCTGCCTTTGGTTGTCTACCTCTCCTTCCTTTGTAGCCAAAAACAGAAATTATCTGTATAACTTTAGCACCGCTATTGTCTGCACAAACTAGATTTGATCCTGCTACCAGCGATTTCATTACACTTGCTCTTACTGGTTTCATATTATTCACCATTCCGGAAACGGCGGATTCCCATATAGCGGCATCCCTTCTTCTTTAAATCCATCTTTTTTCAGCGCTTCTTCCAAATCGCGCAAATTCTTTCCTTCAGCCTGAAGGTATTTGCCATCCCCGCCTCTCTCAAGCAAATCACAGGTTTTCAGCCACATGATAGCCTGGTCTACAGTTTCTTTATTGACATCCTTTTTTAAAACTCTATGAACACCTACAATATGATTGGTATAACCAAAAATTTCTTTATCAGTTCTTGGCGAATCGCAAGTCATGTATATATGAGTTAACAGTTCTCCCCTTGCTTCTAGACTGAGTTTGTCAAGCGCCGTGCAATCACCTTTTTTTAACAACTTCAACAACAACAAAAGCTTTTGTCTTGCTCAGCGGCCTGCATTCTGCAATTCTCACAACGTCTCCCTCTTTAGCAGCAATACATTCTGGGTTGTAGGCAGATATGTTGCTGTGCCTTCTTTCATAGCTCTGGAACTTTGTAAGATAGTGGTAGTACTGTATCTCTATGACAGCTGTTTTCTGCGCCCTTGCCGAGACTACTTTTCCTTGCAGAATTTTCCCTCTTACAGGAAGTGTCCCGTGCCAACAACAATTTTTATCGCTACAAGTAGCTTTGGGTGGCTTTGCATCTATGCCAATGTCCCTTGCTGTGTTTTTCTTTTTTGCCATGTTACCATCTCGCAATCTTCTTTTTAATTCTATCTTCAGGCCTGCCTATTAATACTTTTCCGTCAACCTGTACTTTCACTTTGTTAGGTAAAGTAAATATAAATACTGTGCTGCCTTTGGGTATAACCTTTTCTTTTCCGCTTTTTGTCTCGACTTTTATTATATTGTATGTTTCATCAATCACTTTGCCGTTCAATCCTTTCTGTGTCGAGTCTGTGCTGTATTTTATTTTTACTGCTAATCCGCACAGTTCATGCCTTACCAAGTTCTGAGGTGTTATTGCCATACTTAAATAATTTAGTTTTCAATTTAATATTTAGTGATGAAATGTGACTGAATTTTATTTGGCGGCGCCAGTCTTTTTACTTACTTTAGGTTTCGCGCTGACCTTTGATAACAAAGCATTTGATGATATGGATCGCGCTTATCAACTTGCAAGCCGTGGAATTAGACGAATTGGAAACGGGATTGGAAAGTTGCGGCGCTATCCGAAAAACGAAATGTAAATGACATACTTAAATATTTTCATTCCTGACTTAAATCTGGTGACGGGATGCTTGAATACCTGGAAGAAATCGCACCATGGCTTCCTTACTTCATAGGTTTTCTAGGTTGCGCAGGTACAATGATTTATGTTACATACAAATGTTTGCAAAGCGATTCAGGTGCCGGGGAAAACGAAATTATTTGTGGGATTAAAAATGCTGAGCATGAAAGCAAGTTAACGGAGCGTTATTTTTTAAAATCTTAGATTATCTCGATCTGTTCTTCGCTATAGCCCAATTTAAGAAGTATGTCTTTCACCCTAACTTTGTGGTCGCCCTGCAGCTCTATGTGGCCTTCTTTAAAAGTTCCTCCACATGCCAGCTTTGATTTAAGCTGAGAAGTTATGTCTTTAGCGTTTTCAGTTATTCCGGTTATCAGCGTTATTGTTTTTCCGAAACGCCTTTTCTCAACAGAAACTTGGATTTTCTGCGCCTCTTGAGCTATGGCTCCGCAGACGCATAATTCCGAGGGTAAGCCACACTTGGCACAAATCTCAGGCATTTATTTTTTTGACTCCTTTTTCTTCTCTTTCACAACTTTTTTCACAGCAACCTTGGGCTTTAGCTTGATCTCATTTCTCACTGTCTCCAATCTTGCGACAGTCCTCTTCAATTCTCTTATGCGGCCAGGATTCTTCACAGGCCTGCCCATCTTCACACTCCCCAGCTCTTTCACCAGCTCGAGTTTAAGCTCAGAAATCTTTTTCAGAATATCCTCAGGTTTCAGTTCCCTAACCTGCTTGATTTTTAATATCGCCAAAGTCTTTCTCCTTTTTTGTTATTCTCATTTATAATTTAAATTCCTTGCGGTTCTTCCTTCGCTTGCTATAGCTTCTGCCTCAGCTTCCTGCTTTGTTTCGACTTGCTGCTTCTCTTCAGGCTCCTGCTTCACTTCATTTTCCGCTTCCTTTTTCTCTTCCGCTTTTGGCTGCTCTTTCATTACCACTTCTCTCGGCGTCTGCAGCATTATTTTTACTACAATTCCGACAACACCAGGCTTCATCTTGGCCTGGACAGCGCTTTTTTCTACCAGCGTTTCAGCATAATTGCCTGAGTGGGCTATGAATCCTCTTTTAGCTTTGAACCCCCTCGCCTTTTCTCCGCCGAGCTTGCCTTTGATGTTTATCTGCACACCTACAGCTCCGGCGTCCATAATCTTGCCTAGATAAAAGTCAACAATCCTTTTGTGGTTAGTTCCCTTCTCCAGAGCTTCGGCAATCCACTTAGCTACAATATGAGCATCGAGAAAAGGATTTTCCACATCCTTTACATCTACGAGTGGATTCTCGAAGCCAAACTTTATCTTTATCTCGTCTGTTATGTCGTAAATCTTCTTTCCTGACTTGCCTATAACCAAGCCAGGCCTGCTAGCGAAAACTATTATCCTCGTGCCCATAGGAGTTCTCTGAATTTCAGTGTGGCTGTAGCCGGCCCTTTCAAACTTTTTTGCAAGATACTCCTCAATCTCAGATTCCTTTATGCCTTCTTTAACAAAAGTTTTTTCTATCGTCATCATCTCTCCTCCACTTCTATCTCTATGTTCGTGGATTTCGCCTTCCTTCCGCGATGTCTGAATCTGCTCTTAGGAAGCATGAATGTCTTTCCAGCATCTGTTCTAACGTTTCTTATAAACAGCTTTGCTATGTCGAAGCCCTTTGCTTTAGCGTTGGCCTCAGCGTAGCCGACAATCTCCAAAAACTTTTTTGATGCTGAAGTATAATATTTTCCGCCTATGTCCACTTCCCTGCTTATCAGACTTGAAAGAAGACTCTTCGCGTCTTCAACTTTCTTGCCTTTTATCTTTTCCCTAAGCACCATCGAGTGCTTGAAGGAAATTCTTGCCTCGTCGAATCGTGCCACAGCCGTTTTCATGTCATCACTTTAATGGAATGTGTTTGCTGCCTCTAGTAGCTCCCAAGCCTGGTGAGGAGTGCTTTACACGCTTGCATGTCGCTGACAATTCTCCCAGCCTGTGGCCGATCATCTCGGGTGTTATAACTACAGAAGGCCACTTCCCTGCCTGGTCTCCTTTCTTCGAGCCACCGGTATAAATGCCAAGCTTCACTCCTACCATTTCCGGAAGAACGATCATATCCCTCACATGAGTTTTGTGGAACTTGTCAGGATTTTTTCTTATATTATCGAGCAGCTTTTTCTGCTGCTCTGTCAGGCCACGTTTTAGTCGTCTCCTCGCCTGGGAATTTATAATCCTTCCGAACTCTTCTATTGAAAGCTTCTTCAGCTCTTCCAGCCTTTTTCCTCTGAACAAAAATTCTTTAGGCATTCATACACCTTATTTTTATCAATTTACTAGTCCCGCCTTTGTTTCTAACTATTCGGGGTTCGTAAGAAATTGACCCTTGAGCAATACCAAATTCATCTCTACTTTCTTTTTCAACACCTTCTGCTGCTAGCAATCGTCCCTCAAAAAATTCAAGATTTTTATAATGCCCAATGAAACACTTTGCAACGCTTTTCCCATATTTCTCCGTCAAATAAGATTCTATCTCCTTCAAAACTCTTTTTTGGGAAGGATTTCTCTCGCTTGCAAACTTTTCAGCAAGAGTTGCTCGCAATAAATTCCAATCATGTGGCTTGTATCTTAAAAACATGGCTTGTGTCAAAATGCTGGCAGAATTAGTAAAAATTTGTTCTATTTTTGGATGCAATTCAACGTAATTTTCTTCCATTTACTTTCCTCTCCTCTTTCCAGTTCTTCTCGAGCTTATACTACCAACCTTTGCTCCTGGAGGAGCGTTCCTGCTGACTGATTTTGATGGTCTAGGTCTTTTCTGCCTTCCACCGTACGGATGGTCTGTTGGTGTCATGCTAACTCCCTTGCTGCGAGGATACAACCTTCCTCTTGCCAACATTGCATGAGTCTTCTTTCCAGCCTTCACCCAAGGCTTGTCGGCCCTTCCGCCTGCTGCCGGAACGCCTATACTAGCACGGCATTTTTCATTCAGATCTTTCATCTTTCCGGACGGGAATTGTATTGTCACAGTTCCTTCCCTCTTTCCTACAACTGTTGCGAAAACGCCAGAGCTGCGGCACATTTTCGGCCCTGAACTGGGGTAAGTTTCTACGCAGAATATCTTCGTTCCGTCAGGTATTTTTCCCAGTTGCAAAACATTTCCCAATGTAGGTTCGCCGCCATAAACAATCATATCTCCAACCTTCAATCCTTCAGGAACAATTTGCAAAATTTTCTTGCCGTTGTCAAAATTTACTATAGCTACTGGAGCCGAGCGTCCTGGGTCGTGGACAATATCTCTCACGTGCCCGATTATTGTTGCTGCCGGAAGATACTCTACTCTACCTAAAAACCTGTGGCTCGGAGACACATAACGCGGCCCACCCTTTCCCCTCGCTCTTGGAATTATTCTTTTTCCCATATCATCAACTCATTGGATATAACCCACTTTATCTTCTCTATCGTGTGCAAATCCTAAAATCACAGATGGTGTTTTTATTTCAGAATAAAATGTATGTTTTTCTTCCCCAACTCTATCTGATTTGTCGAGATAATTGGCTAGTCCAAGATCGGCAAACACAAAATTTAACAGACTTCCAACTATTTTTGAAAAATATTTTTTCATCATATCATCCCCAGCTTTACTGCTACATCCGCTGCCTTGAACTCGGGTTTTAATTTTATGTAAGCCTTCTTCTCCCCAGTCATCGTCATCTCCGTGTTGACTTTTTCCACTTTCACTTCGAAAGCCTTTTCAAACGCTTCTTTTATCTTAGGCTTGTCAGCGTTCTTGTCCACAATAAAGACTATCTTGTTTTCCCTCTCAGCCATTCCAATGCTTTTTTCAGTCATGTACGCATACTTTAGTGTTTTCCATGGATCCATATTATTCACCCAATTTTTTCAGAGCAGATTCCGTGTATATTGTCAATCTTCCTGGCACTGCTCCAGGAGCGAGATATTTTGCCGACAAGTTTTCTGCCCTGCAAACGTTCATATTCAAATTTCTCGCAGCCTTTCCAATCCCTTTGTCTTCTGTAATAACAAACAATGGACCTACTTTTCTTCGGTATTTCCTTCCCCTCGACTTGCCTCTTCCTGCCCTTATCGTCCTTTCCTTCAATTTTTCCAATTCCGCTTCCAAACCTAATGAAGATAAAAATGCAACAAGGTCTTTTGTCTTTTTTAATTCTTGTAATTTGTCCACTGCTACAATAGGAAGATCTTTAATTTTTTCTATCTGGTGCCCGCGCTCTACCACAAAATCTCTAACAGCTGTCGCGGCTATAGCTGACATTATCGCCTTTCTATTTTCCTTCTTGTTTATCTTCTCCAGCCATACAGACTCCACTTTAGGCGGATGCGCTTGCCTACCGCCTTTCACCTGCGGGACGAATCGCGGTTTCCACATCAGGTGCGGCGAGACTTTGCCGTGTATTCTCGGCAGACGGGCCATCTCCTTGTTCATCATGCTCCACCTGTGCCGCCTGTAGCCGTGGTAGTGCGCGGAAGTTCTTTTACCTGCCATCGGATCAACGCCGTAAGGTTGCCGGACGCTTTGCGAAGCAAGCACAGCTCTTTTTATCAAATCCTGCCTCACCTTCTCTGAAAAAACTTTCGGCAGGTCTACCTTTCCGACAACCTTTCCACTCAAATCAAAAACATCAGCCTTCATTTGTCAACGCCTCCACAGTTTTTCTCATACCCGTGTATACATCCTTTTCCATTTGCGCTCCAACCATATATAAAGTTCTTCTTCTGATTTTTGATTTAAATTGAAAACATTCCTTTGAGCATCTCGCAAGCCTTCTCAGCAAACTTTTGAAAGATAATTCTGTCGCGTATTGTAAAAATTCTGCTGCAGGCATTGTTGCGTCTGAAAAAATTATCGTGCTCGAGTAAATTTTGTTAAATGAAAACGCTTTCATCATTCCAAACATTCAAACCACTACCTCTCTTATTTCCTGCAGGAGCAATTTTGTTTTCAAAGGTCTGATAGGTGCTCGCATTCTTATCAACCTCTTCTTCGGCCCCGGTATCGAACCTTCCAAAACTATGTAATTGCTTTTTATCACGCCGTATCTTTTGAAGCCTGCTTTCGGGCTTATCTCCTCTCCCTTCTCGCCGACCTTCAGAACCCTTTTGTTCAACTCTGTCCGGCGCTGGAAGCCAAGCTGTCCTGCCATTGGCACAGTCCATCTTACCTTTCTCGGTGTTTGCGGTCCCAGCGTTCCAATGTGCCGCCTCTTCTTCTTCGCGTGCCTGTCCTGGATTTTTATGCCGAACCTTTTCACAACTCCGGCCATGCCCTTTCCTTTTGTTATCGCAACCACATCGACAAGCTCGCCATCCTTTACAACATCACCCGCTTTTATTTCCTTGCCAAGCAGCTGCCTTGCAAAATCAAACTTTTCTTTTGCGTTGCTGCCGCCGACATCCATCTCAAAAACCTCCGGTGTTTTTTTGCCGAACGCCGACATTCGAGGTTGGGTAGAAACAACAAGCCTGACTTTTGAAACATTGCCGATGTTTTTTTCCAGCTCAGAAATTTTTTGCTCGTTAGGCTTTGCCTTGACTTTCCTTGCTAGGTCTTTTGGCAGGTCCTTTGCCCAGATGTCTCCGGAAGCCGCCATGCCTTTTGCGGTGTTTGCATACAAACGCAGGCCGACGACCCTCAGCGGCGGGCAGTCGAGGATTGTTGCAGGAATCGACAGCTCCTGGCCGAACGTTTTCGAGCCTTTTCTGCTGTCGATGACAACAACATGCGCCATCGCAGC
>Ga0315282_10000916_pt1 | contig 57893 bp, 63 predicted proteins | sample YL17G07_20_MG_FD_203693 | JGI IMG/M metagenome (GOLD analysis project Ga0315282, IMG submission 203693) | Sediment microbial communities from Yellowstone Lake, YNP, Wyoming, USA - YL17G07_20 | ecosystem: Environmental > Aquatic > Freshwater > Lake > Sediment | place: USA: Wyoming | collected...
TAGAATATAAAAATAGTAAAAACAAAACCCAAAAAACCTCTGACAAATTGATAATCAACTCGAAAAGAGAAAAACTTATATCTAACCTAAGACTATAATATTTACTACACGTGAGCTTTATGGCAGAGTAAAATCTGCATTGGTTCTTTACTTTAGCTATGACTATGTCCTTCTTTCTGACTCAAATGATGATTTAGGACACCTTACGAGCTATTTGACGTGTTAAAAGTTGAAAAAGTAAAAAAATTGGTGCAATTCCCTATCTGCTGTATAGGGGATGAAGTGTGGAGGCTAGTGATTGAAATTGACAGTGACTGATAAAAAAGATGAAGAGCGAACTGTCTAAAAGAAGCCGCAAAAGATGACACTACCACAGGAATTATAGGAGGTCAAGAAGGCTTAACAATATTACTCCAGCTGGTGGATGGCTTAGCTCTGTTTGCTGACGAAGGCCGTGGCAAGCTGCGATAAGCTCGGGGTAGTCGCATGCAGACTTTGATCCCGAGATTGCCGAATAGGAATCCTTTCCCGTTAAGGGAAATTCCGTAAGGAAGAGAAACGCGCTGAAGTGAAGCATCTTATTAGGCGCAGGAAGAGAAATCAATCGAGATGTCCTTAGTAACGGCGAGTGAAGAGGACATAGGGCAAACCGAACTCTTTGTTGATAAAATAAAGAGGATGTGGAGTTGAAGGACTTGGGTCTTTCCTAGCTTGCTGACTCGAAGTGAGTTGGAAAGCTCTGCCTTAGAGGGTGACAGTCCCTTAGAGGAAGGCAAGAAGGAAAATGCCAAGTATCCTGAGTACCGTTCCCTGGATAGGGATTGGGAATCTGGGAGTCATCAACTTCTAACCCTAAATACAAACAGAGTCTGATAGAGAATTAGTATCGTGAGAGAAAGCTGAAAAGCAGGGCGTAAGCCCGGTGCAAAGATCCTGAAACCAGTCTGGAAATAGTCAGTTGTGGCCCGAAAGGTGCTGACCGGAAGGAATTCTCCGTAAGGAGATTGTACGACGGTCGGCTTACAGGGTCGCAACGTCCGTTTAGAAAAACGGGGCAGGGAGTATATCTTAGTGGCGAGGTTAACTGGTCTTAGCCAGGTAGCCTAAGCGAAAGCGATAAGTGCGTAACTGCTTCGTGCAGCGTGGTACATAGTGTGAAAATGCCTGTAGTCACTGGGATATGACCCGAAGCGCGTCGATCTATGCGTGGCCAGGATGAAGCCCTTCGAAAGAAGGGTGGAGGTCCGATACCGATGGTGAACTGCCTTTCCCTCGGGTGAGCTGCGTATAGGGGTGAAAAGCCTAACGAGACGCGGAATAGCTGGTTCCTCCCGAAATGCATGTCAGTGCAGTCTGGCTGGAGCCTGATAGTAAGGTAGAGTTACTGATTGAATGGTCAAGGTGCGAAAGCATCAGCCGTTCTGTCAAACTCCGAATTTACTGTCGGCGTAGAAGGCTGGAATGGGGGTGCTGGAGTAAGTTCGACATCCGAGAGGGGAATAACCCAGACTAGAGTTAAGGTCCCAAAATACTGGTTAAACGAAGAAGGGAGTCGTAATCCTCAGACAGAGGGACTGTAGGCCCAGAAGTAGCCATCAGTTAAAAAGTGTGTAACAACTTACCCTTCGAGGGTTATGGTCCTGAAAATGGAAGGGACTAAACCAGTTACCGATACTCTAGACTTCGAAAGAAGTTGTAGGGAGGCGTGCTGTGCGGACAGAAGCTTCTGCTTAAGCAGGAGTGGACCACATAGCAATGAAGATCCTGCCATGAGTAGCAACAAAGTTGGGTGGGAATCCCAACCACCTAAAACCCAAGGGTTTGCCAGCAATGTTCGTCAGCTGGCGGTCAGTCGGTCCTAAGGGAGCTCTTAATCGAAGCTCTCAAAAGGGAAATCGGTTAATATCCCGATACCATGCGGATACGTGTCGTGAGACAAGACAAGTTCTGACGCTTCGAGATAGATTAACGCAAGCTAACTGCTGAAGTCTGTGGAGTCTTGTAATGAGGAGAAGCAGACGAATGCGGGGGGCTTCGTGTATGCGAAGTTCGGTTGATTCTTGGAGCCCGTGAAAAGGAACTTGTAAGGATTCCGTATGTCCGTACCGAGAACCGGCACAGGTGGGTTTGCCAAGAAGGCAAAGGTGTGACGGGAGAACCCAATCTAGGGAAATCGGCAAATTAGCTCCGTATGTTCGCTAGAAGGAGTGCCTGTAGCTTTGACCCATTTGAATCTTGTAAAAAGAAAAGGGTGGGAAGGGGCCGCAGGTCGCAGTGACAAGAGGGGAGTGACTGTTTAACAAAGACGCAGGAGACTGCTAGTCGGAAACGATTTGTACAGTCTCTGATGCCTGCCAAGTACAGGTAGGTCATACTCTGGTTCAACAGAGAGAAGCCCCTGTAAACGGCGGCAGTAACTCTGACTGTCGTAAAGTAGCGTAATCCCTTGCCGTTTAATTGACGGCCCGTGAATGGCTTAACGACTTCCCTGCTGTCCCAGGTTGGGACCCAGCGAAATTGCCATTCTGGTGAATAAGCCAGAGACCTCTAGTGGGAAACGTAGACCCCGTAGAGCTTTACTGCAGTCTGACGTTGTAGCAAAGTTGAGATTGCATAGAGTAGCTAGTACTCGTTATCAGGCGTAGGCTTCGGCTGAGGCTGAGAGAAAAGTGTAACACTAGCCTCTTTTAACTTTGCTGCTTACCCGTAAGGGGACACTGTCAGATGGGCAGTTCGGCTGGGGCGGTACTCCCTAGACAAGATATCTAGGGAGCCCTAAGATCAGCTCATCCGGGTCATAGTAGAACACTGAATTTAGCGCGGTGATTAGGCCGTTCCAGATTGATTCAATATGATAATCGAGGTAGCTGCTGAGCGCATCTAAAATTTTATCAGTTTCTACTACCCGACAGAAATCCGGATTAGAGTGTAAACGCAAAAGCTGGTCTGATCGAATTACGAATCGTAAGTAATTCGGCTGCGAAAGCATGGGTTAGCGATACATTGGTCACTCTTAATGGGTGCCAGTGACGTCAGAAAAGCTACCTCGGGCATAATGGGCCCGTGGCCGGTGAAAGCCCACAACTCTGTTGGAGTTTACTTTCATCCCACTTGATAGCGAAGATTCTCTGAATCTTTTGCACAACAGGCGGGTATATTGACCCGGCGCGTTGGTGCGTCGCTGTCGGCTCCCCCTCACCTCGCCGTGCAGCAGCGGCGAAGGGTACAGGTGTCCACTGGTTAAAAGGGGACGCTAGCTGGGTTCAGAACGTCGTGAGACAGTTCGGTCGCTATCTACTAGAGGTGCTGGTTGTCTGACTGGAAGGATAGATAAGTACGAAAGGAACATCTGCCCGTGGCCTCTGGTGTACCGGTTGTGATCAGCATGCCGGGCAGCCAAGCCATAAGGGATAAGTCCTGAAAGCATCTAAGGACGAAACCCTCCGGAAAAATAGACAGCCAATCTCTCGACTGGATCGCAAGATTCGGAAGAGGGGCGAAGGCCCTTTTAGATTAAAAGGTTGATGGGAGAGAGGTGTAAATCACAAGGTTTCGACCGAGTGGTGAGCCTGCTCTTTCCAATAGCCTGAGATTGCTGAGCCTTGATAAACTCCTGTAGTCAATGTGGTAGTGCACAATGTGGTAGTGCAAAAAACTTTTTTTGATTTCTCTACTTAGCGTCAGCGCTATTTATTAGGTGGTGCGCATGCAGAACATAGAAAATTTTGAGATAAGGAAGAGTGAGATTTCTCCAGAGGTAAGACTATCTAAGGGAAGAAATTTAAGGAAAGTAAGAAGCAGAAAATGTTAAAGCTGCAGAAGCAAAAGACTTAGAAGAAATACAGGAAGAATTGAGGAAAGAGGTAAAAGAAGAGTCTGCAGAGAAAGAATGGTCATATTAGTGAGTAATAAAAAGTAAAAATATTTCATTTCAAATCTTTTAGAGTTTTCACACCCATGACCTCGAAGTAGTCTATCTCTTCACCCTGCTTAATTTTGTCTTTCTTCTCTTCAGGTATGTCAAGCTCCAAAACTGAGAAGTCGTTAAGGTCCATAATCTGTGCTTTACTTTCTGACAGCAATGCGAGAACTTGGGCCCTTTTCTTCTCAAGTATAGGAACTTCAACGGTTTCATCTGCAGGCTTTACTATGCTTTTTCTTCTGTTGTCAAAGAGGCCTAATGCATCAACCCTTGCTTTCGAAGCGCCGTGCTTGCCACTGCTCGATATAGTTACTTTCTCAGCCCTGCAAGGCACTCCATCAATAAGAACAAAACCACCTTCTTTGAGATTTTTTATAGAAGCCCTAGTTGTCGTCATACTTAAGGAATTGAATTTTTGTTAATTTAAATTTTGGTATGAATTTTCTATTTCCTGTTTGCTAGAATTATATCGTCTCGCTTTATTGTAACTCTCTTTGCATGCCTGCTTGCGGCAACTGCGTTGAGGGCAATTTTGTCAGCTATTTCAAGAAGAGTAATTTTCAGCTCTTCCGTCGCGCTCTTCGCTATTCTCTCTGCACCAGCTTTTTTCAGAACTTTCTCCATGGGTAGTAGAGGAAAATCTTTCACCATAATAATTAACTAATTTTCTTAGTTTAAATTAAATGTATTGTTAATTTATTCAGAAGGGTAGAGTGTTTTGAATGAGAGTAGTTTTGGACACAAGTGCAATAATCTACCTGAACGATTTCTCAAAATTCGATGAAATTTTCACAGTTCAAGAAGTAATCGACGAAGTAAAGGACAAAGTATCTTCGATGAAATTGTCTACCATAAATCTAAAAATAAGAGAGCCAAACTTCAACTCGATAATAGACATAACAAGAATAGCCAGAGAGACGGGGGACTTTGAAAAGCTTTCAAGCACAGACATAAAAATTCTTGCTTTGGCAAAAATGACAGGCTCAACTTTAGTTTCTGATGATTACAATGTGCAGAACGTTGCAAAAAAAATCGGAGTGTCATACGTCGGAACTTTCAATAAAGAAATCAGCGAACTGATAGTCTGGGAAAAAATTTGTAAGAGTTGTGGTAAAAAGTATGATAAAGGGAAATTTTGCAAGGTCTGTGGTGGAAAGCTGTCGAGAGTTCCTTCAAAATCGTCAAAATAAATTCTATGAATAAAATTCCAAGAGTCTTTCTATATTCAAATTAAAACTTCCTTGATCCTTCTGAGTGTCTTATCATAAATGTCTTTTCTCTCATGAACTCTACAGAGGGAAATCGCCATCAAATCTTTCAGAATAGCTGCTATCTCTTTAGAAAGGGTATACGCAAAACTTTTCACATCTAAATTGGATGGATTAGCAACATATCTTTTTTCATTATTTCCTAGAATGAAATGAGATGCCAACTTCACTCCAGGTATGTACATTGGTTCTGTCGAGAATATTATCAAATCGTTGCTATTAATTACCCTTTTAACACCATAGAGATTTTCATAGGTGTTACTGGGTTCTTTATCAAATAATATTTTCCCATCGTATCCAGCATCCCTTGCAGATTCCTCTATCCCTTCGGTATACCCGCTACTTACTATCAAAAGATCAGGATGTTGAGTGAGGAGAGATCTCATCCTACCAACATTAATATTTACATCTCTTCCTCCCAGAACTACTCCTACAGTTCTAGACATGCAAATTAAAAGTATTCCTAAATTTATATACTTGAATTAAGTCAACTCTGTCGCATGATTCTATTGATGAAGGATAGAAATCGATGGTTAAGTTTATTAAAACAAAGTTTAGAGAATAAAGCATGGCATCAATAATAAAATGGTTTAAAAAATACAATTGGCTGATTGGTGTAATTGCATTACTAATTGGTATTTATCCGGTATATGTTCTATTGATTAGTCCATATTATCAAGGCCAAATTATAACCAATCCAGGAAACACAAAAATTATTTTTGGAAGCAATACTTTCATAGGGACTCCTCATATTCTTTCAGTTGATGGTAAACCTATTTTTAATGCTACAGTCCAAAATGGAAGATTATTTATTGATTTGATTATATTCGACCGTGATAATAAAGTTGTAGGAAAGATAGAACATAACAATTGGATAGTCAATCAAAATAATGTCTTTCAAATCCCAATAGAAACTCCTTCTGAAATAAAAATTATCAATTAATATGATGAGGTTGCATTAGATGTTATAGCAAATCGTGATGGCTCTGTGAAAGTAAATGGAGTTTTTTACATAAATGGAAATAAAATTGTTGCAACAGATAATGGACTTACAATAAATCCATGATTTTTTAATTGATTTTAAATAACAACCTATTGTGTCAAATTATGATAAATTTACAAAAACAACCTTTAATGCGACAAAACCTTAAAAACTTAAGCTTATAAATCAGTAGTTGACAAAGTTGACGGTACCATCAACTAGATTTTATTCCCACTATTACTGCAATTTCTGGATTATAACTACTGATGATTCTTATTTTTTGAAAACCTACAGACGCCATTAATTTTTTTAATTTGAGAGGTTCTATTTTGTAACTTTTTGGATGTTCCTTAGAGTAAAAAATAAATGGTTTTTTTCTGAATTTCTTCTTCCATTTTAAGTAATCATCATCAAATTTCTTAGCCATTACCTCATTTTTCTTTCTTAGAACAGTTATACTTCTAAGGTAATTTTTAGATGGTTTAAAACAAAGTCCTATTACTAGCTTTCCATTATTCTTAAGACATTTATAAATTCTTTTAAGTAATTGTCTTTTATTTTTTATTTTATCTATTACTAGATTTGCAACGATAGCATCAAATTTCATACCCCTGTTTAAGTCCTCTATTCTTTTTTTCCAAAAGATTATATTATTAATTCTCTCTTTTTTTTGCTTTCTCCTAGCTTCCAAAACCATATTACTAGCAATATCTATCCCAAAAATAAATCCATTTTTAATTTTTTTAGCTAACTTTATAGCTAGAAAACCATCACCACTCCCAAGATCAAGAACTCTAGATACTTTGTTTCCAATTTCTTTTAAAATAGTATCTACAAGCCACTTGTACCAAAGAGTTTTATAACGCTTTTGTATCACATAATTTCTTGCATACTCATCAAAAAATTTTTCTACGTCCATTTTCTCTGCCCTAAAAATTTTGTCAACGTCATAAAAACCCCTAGTTTTTCAGCTTGAATATCAACTAGAGATTGCAGCATTTTTATTTTTCTAAGAGGGTCTTTTATTTTATTATAATTACTTGGCGGAGTTAATTTTTTGTTTCTAACATAAAATTGATAGTAAGCTTCAGCTAAAAGATTCATTTTTTCTTTTGGGTCCATTCTTTCATTTTTATCAAAAAAATTTTTCCTAATATGAACTTTGTCTACAGAACTTAAATTTTCTGTCCAGTCATAACGATTAAAATATTTTGGACAAAATTTTAGAATATCGGTCCCAGGATATGGTACTGTAATAAAGAAAAATGCAAAGTCTAAAGGAATACTTTTTGCAAATTCTATCGTTCGTAAGACTTCTCTTTTAGACTCTGTAGGGTTACAAATCATAAAAGAACCCTCAGTTATTAGATTATATTTTTTTGATAATCTAATTGTAGATATAATTTGAGGTATAGTTTGATTTTTATTGAGAATGTTAAGAATTCTCTGATTTCCTGACTCTATCCCAAATCTAATTTTTATACAACCACATTCTTTCATCTTTTTTAATAATTCTTCATCTACAGTATTAATTCTAGATGATGCAAACCATGGAATATTATACTTTTTCAATACTTCACAAATATCCAAAGCTCTTTTTTTGTTTATTGTAAAAGTATCATCTGCTATATTAATATAAAATTTCTTTGGTAATATTTTTTTGTATCTTTTGAAAAATTCTTCTAATTCTTTATCAACATTTTGGGGTGTTCTAAATCTAACTATTTTATTCCAGAAGTTTGGAGAGACACAAAAAATACAATTATAAGGGCATCCTCTCGATGTTAAAATATTAACTCTATGACCTTTCATATAATATTTAGAAGATAATAAGTTTCTCTTTGGAAAAGGTAGATTATCTAGATTTTTAATAAAAGGTCTATCTGGATTTCTTTTTATTTTTCCATTAGCAAAATAAGTGATTCCTTTTATTTTTGAATAATCTGTTTGACCATCGAGGATAGTTTCTACAAGTTCTAATAGTGTAAGCTCGCCTTCCTTTCTAATGACAAAATCTACCAACTTACTCTTTAAACCTATTGTATCATCAAAGGTTGCATGTGGACCACCGAAAACAATAAAAATGTCCTTATTTTCTTTTTTAATAGCTTTAGCTAATTTTAAACAAGATGCTATAAGTGCAGTAAATGTTGGTATACCAATAATTTTAGGTTTATATCTTAAAGCTTCTTTAACAATGTTATTCAAATTTTTGAAATGTTTAATATTTAAGTCTAATATCTTTACTTTTATATTATTTTTTATAAGATAAGCTGCTAGGTATAACAATCCTAATGGTTCTCTATATTGTGGAGCAGGTCTTTTTTCAAGATATGCACTTAATCCTTTTGCATGCATATTTATAAGAAGAACGTCATATTTATTTGACATTTTTATAACCCCGTTTATAATTCTGATAAATTTTGTATGTTTTTTTAAAGCAAGTCACAAAATCTTTAAATGTTCCTTTTCTTGGTTCTATAAATAATGTAGGAGCAAATACATACAAATCCTTGTTAGCTCCTACCCAGAATCTTCCATCATAAAGTAATGGTGTTTCTTTACCTTTTAAACGACTCACCAAATAAGGTGTCATAGGAGTTATTTTTATTTCCATATTTTTTGTAGTATAAATAATGCCATATTCATTTGGTTTTGTTTTTCTTTTCTTAAAATTTATTTTATTTTTTCTCAACCATTTGAGAAGTCTCTCTTCAATTTGTTTTTTTGTTATTCTATTTGAAGAAATTGTAACTTCCTCTATCAATCGAATATCTATCTTATTTTTATATACAAAGTTAAGTAAGTTCTCAATGTAGTTAAAATTTAATGGCGTTACAGGTGTATTGAATTTTACTTTTATATATTTGGAAGCAAAAAGTGCTGTCTGTATAATATTTTTAACCCTTTTTGTACACTTCATTGTTTTTTGATAAATTCTCTGATTTAAAGATGGGATGTGAAAATGTATATTTTTGACACCTGCTTTAACGATTTTGTTTATATATTTTCTATCTAAACATGAACCGTTTGTAGAAATTCCTATATCACTAATACCTAAAGTGACGAAAATTTTTATTATTTTATCTAAGTCTCTTCTAAGAGATGGCTCCCCCCCAGTTAATTGTACATGTAATCTGTATGGTTTTATAAAATTGGCAATTTTTTTAATTTGTTTCAAACTAAGTTTATCGTAACCAAAAGTTTTTTTCCCGTCTTGAAATGGTCCACAATAAATACATTGATAATTACATTCGCCAGTAACAGATACTCTTATTTCATATAAATTTTTACTTACTTTTATGTTTTCTTTTTCCATCTTATCATATCCCCTATGTTAACATCAATTTCATCTGCACCATTTAAACTTCTAACTTTTCCTAGCTCCGGCATACCACCTAAAGAACTGCCAGGATAAAGTGCCCATACACCATCATCTAAACTCATCATACGATGTGTAAAGATAGCATCTAATCTCTTTTTACCATTGATATATATCTCTAAAACATCTCCATCATCATAATTTGGGGGCTTGCCTTTTATTTTGATTATACCAAAGTTGTCAATGTGAACTACAGTTCCGTCAGGAATGTGAAAATTAACTAAGAAATTCTTATCCCTTTTTTCACCTAGCTCGTCAAAATTTTTTCCTAATGCCAATTTGGCAGTAGCTGGTGCGTGCACAAATTTTCCACCAAAGGGAAAGAAACCACAATTTTTTAATTCATAAAGATTTTTTAAACCAAAATCGCTGATCAACCAGTTGATTGTTCCTGTATTAGCAGCTACGAATTTAAATCCATTGTTAGTTTCACCAATCAATCTAGCTGGTCTTATTTTACAAGGATTAATAACAACTAAAAAAATAGTATTTTTAGGTGGATAAAGATCCGCCATTAATCTTACTAAAAAAGCACCATTAATTATAGAAAATTCTTTTGCAGGAACAAGAGGTTCAACTATAATATTATTTTTAATCTTCTCATTATCTATTTCATGAAGTATTTTTGCTCGCATTTCATTATAGGCAACGTCTGTACAATCACTCACTATCACAATATATTTTTTCATCATAATTCATTCGTTTCCTTATAGGAGCAATAATTGATTCAAGATGTGAAATAACAGCATTTTTTAAATCGGCTGGATGGATTTTCCCAGCAACATATAAGTTTTCTAATTCCTTGTAATTTTCAACTTCAATACCTCCTCCAAATTTGAGGTCTCTCTCAATTTTAAACAAGTTTATTCTAGGAAAAATTATTAGTTTAACAATTTGCAAAATCGGATTATCTTTATTTTTTTCTGGACAATATGCATTTTTAATTATATCTCTTATTTTTTCATAAGAATCGGTAAGAGAAATTCCACTTCCTTGGATAGATTTAGACATTTTTTCTCCAGCTTCTTTTAATGAAGTAATTAAAGGTGTGTGGACTGCAACAAAAGGGTGTTTTAAAATCTTCATCATGTCTTTTCCAATCATATGAACTTTTCTTTGTTCCATCCCCCCTACAGCAACATCTGCTTTCAAATACTTTATATCTGTGACTTGCATTAGAGGATATAATAACTGAGAAATTGTCGCATGTTCTATATCTCTCGCTATTTCTTGCATACTTCTCAATCCTCTATTGACCGTACTTGCTTGTGCCAATCTCATTACCAACAATTGATATTCTTTATCAAATTGGTAACTTGAACCAAGAATAATTTCTGCATTTAATCCTATTGCCTTAATTGTCTTTTTCCAATTTTTTACTTCTTTTTTTATTTCTTCTTCATTTTCTTTTCTATTTAAGAAAGCATGTAAATCTGCTAATAAAATTTTTACTTTAAATCCTATTTTTTCAAAATCAATCAATTTAGTTATTGTTACAAAATGACCCAAATGCATAGGTCCAGAAGGCTCGTAACCACAATAAACAACTGGTTTTTTCTTCTCCATCAAAAGTTTTCTAAGTTCTTCTTCTGTTACAATTTCTTCTGTATTACGAACAATCAAATCAAATTTTTTCTGAATGTCCATTTTTTATTCACCTTTCATCTCACTAACAGCTTGCTCTGGACTTTTAAGCTTATAGATTCTTTTGCGTGCGTCTTCGGGACTAAGCTTCATTTCCAGCCATCCATCCTGCCTTAATTCTGATAACACAATGCTGAGCATCTTGTCTTTGTTAAGGGCCTTGAAAGCTTCCTCGTGGTTAAACTCCTTGTCCTTGAATTTATTCCATAGTGCAGAGTAGCGTTGCATTATCCACTTTGGTAAAGGTTTGACCATTTTCTCATCCTCTATAATAATAGATATATCAAGGATATATAAACTTAACTATTGACCTATATACTTCGCCACCGATATATTTAAATATTAGTTATACTAATAACATATATAATATGTAAATAGTGAATGTAAACTGCAGGGCTAGTTTCGAAGGCCAACCCTGCAGTTGATAGAGTCGTTCGCTATGAAAAACCCTACCAATAGAGTAAAGGAGAAGGAGCAATTTAAAAGTATTGCTAAAGGCAGCTCCGGAAAGTTTGCTAAAACTGAGTCTCTTGCTCTTACATGCAGGTTCTGCGGTTCTTCTAATGTTGTAAAGTTTGGCTACAATGTAACAAAAGAAGGGAAGAAAGCACGATACAAATGCAAAGATTGTAATGCTAAATTCACTCCTACGGCAAAGCTGGTTAAACAAATCAAGTTTCAGTCTAATCATAAAGATATAGAGAATGTCAAGACGAAAGAATTGAAGAAATTGTGTAAATTTATCAAGGAAACAATTTATCCCTTCTTGGATTTCAAGATTCATTACACCGGAAAATATGACACAAAGAAGTTCTTGGATTTACTGACACATGTGGCAATGAATCATGATTTTACTCACAATGGTTCGCAGACATTCAGATTCGTCATGAAGGAAAATACTCCTGCTTCTAACACATTGCTTTACCACATAAGAAAATCTGACTCTGAAGAATTAAAAAAGAATTTCAGAAAAGCATTCGAAGAAATTTTCAAGACAGCAAAGAAAAATAACGTCTTCAAAAAGAGGAAATTAGATGTTGCAATTGATTTACACGATTGGCTGTATTATGGCAATAAGAATGACTTTATGGTCTGCGAAACCAAACCGCAGAAAGGAACAACGCACTGCTTCAGATTTGCTACAATAAACATCGTAGAAAATGGAAGAAGATTTACTTTGTTGGCTTTGCCGATGCATGCTTTTGATGAAAAATACAAGATTCTTGATGAATTGATAACTTACGCTAAAAGCAAAATCAGCATAAGAAACGTTTATGTCGACAGAGGATTCTTCACTGTGAAATGTATTGATACTCTTTATCAGCAGAAAGTCAAATGGTTAATGCCTGCAGTTCAGAACAAAGCAATACAAAAATTAATCAAAGAGAACAATGCTCCTAAAATCCTTGATTATATCATGGGAGATACAAGGTACCAGCATGTCAAATTCAAACTTGCGATTGTAAACGACCAAGAGAATGTTAAAAGAGTATTTGCAACAAATCTTAGAGTTACAGAAAATAACGCTAAAATTCTATTCCACGAATATGGTAAGAGATGGGGAATAGAAACATCTTATAGAGTTAAACAGGATTTCAAAGCAAGAACCACATCAAAGAGATATGTTGTGAGGTTATTCTACTTCATGTTCTCCGCATGTCTGTACAATCTCTGGATATTGGCCAACATCATGGTTGGTTTGGCTATATTGAAATTCATTCCAAAAGAGCCGTTCATAACAGCCAAAATGTTTGGAGTGATGCTTTACACACTTTGCTCTCATCTTGATCCTGGCGGATAACAAACATCGCTTTGGAAATTGAATAGATTTTGTTAGTTGTGAGTAGAACTATTTCTATTATTTTGTATTGAACAACGCCATTTTCTCGTTCTCAAATTAAAGTTTTATTGAAATTGGATTAATTCTTAACAAAAATAGAAAAATTATCTTTAATTTTTAAGGCTTTGAAAACAAAGCTTTATCAACTTTGTCAACTACTGATAAATAGCGAAAGGTTTAAATAGTTTACTGCGTATAGATTTTTAAGTTTTACAAAATGATGTTCACTAAAAAGTGATAAAAAATGGTACAAAAAATCAGGAGAACCAAAGGAAAAGGGCAGAGATGTCCTGAATGTGGCAGAGCTAATCTTATAGAAGATCCTTCTAGAGGAGAACTTTTCTGTAGAAACTGTGGATCGATTGTAAAAGAGGAAATGATAGATACTGGTCAGGAATGGAGAGCTTTTGACACAGAGCAGATGTCTCGTAGAGCAAGAGCAGGTGCTCCTTTGACTTTTACAAAGCATGACAAAGGTCTGACAACTGAGATAGGAAAGGGAGTGGGCGAGCTGTACAAAGTTCCTGCAAAGAAAAGAGCACAGTACTACAGATTGACAAAATGGCACAAGAGATTGATAAAATCTAAAGATAGAAATCTTTCATTTGCTTTGTCTGAACTGCAGAGAATTGTTTCTTTTTTGAATTTGTCCAGGCCTATTCACGAGAGAATAGCTAGATACTATGAGGATGTCGTGAACAAAGGTCTGGTAAGAGGAAGATCAATCGAGTCTGTTATAGCTTCTTTGACTTACGCTGTGAGCAGAGAGTTCAACTCTCCAAGGACTTTGGATGAAATCTCTGAGGCAAGTGGAGTCGATAAGAGAGAGATCGGAAGAACTTACAGATACATTGCAAGAGAGTTGGGATTAAGAATTTTGCCGGCAGACCCGACGACATTCGTTCCGAGATTCTCTTCAATGTTGGGATTGTCTGATCGTGTTCAGGCAAAAGCCATAGAGATTTTGAGAAAGGCTAAAAAATTCGACATTACAAGCGGGAAAGGCCCTACTGGCGTGGCTGCGGCTGCGATTTACGTATCGAGCGTTCTTATCGGTGAGAAGAGAACACAGAGGGAAGTTGCAGATTTGACTGGCATCACAGAAGTCACTATCAGAAACAGGCAAAAAGAACTCGTCGAGAAACTTGGTATTGAAGAAGAAGTAGAGAAGAGATCTAAAGAAGAGTAAATTTAATTCTGATTGAAAATCGATATACATAAATCTTTAACTTTGGTAATTTATCCCATGGAAGTAACTCAAGAAATTTATCCTTATGGAATATCGATAGGCCCGCATTCAGAAACTAATTTAGGAAAAATTCTAAAAGCGCTTTATTCCGCAGCGCAAGTCGAAATCAGAGAGGGTGCTAAGAAGCAACACATTAGTCTGAGTTTGATTAAATACATCAACGAAGAACAGAAAAAAAGTAATCCGAAGACATTTTCCGATACGTTCAAATCAATCAATAAATGCCAAATGAAAGGCTATGTTTTAGATACATTATTCATACCACTTCAAAATTTTTCGGACAGGTCTTGCAGCATATTTATCAAAAGAAAAAAAGGTACAGTTTACGAACTTTATATCGAGATAGAATCAGCTGATCCCGATCAATGTAACAAGTGTAGAGATTGCGATAATTTGATTTACCACAAAATTCTTGTAAAAAAGCTGACATCAAAAAGCTAAAAATCAAACGGGAAAAATTTCCGTTCTCATTTTCCTAGTTTCTTTTTTGTAAGTCGAAGCCATATTTGTCGATTTCTGAAAGCCAGTGCGAAGTTCTCCATGCAAGCTCTTTTAGCACGGACTTAGAGAGATGGAAAGATTCTTTTGTCTGCCATTCCCCATTTTCCTGCTTTTCTCTTCTTTCAAGAGAGACGTTGTTGTGCCAAAGGGTCCAATTAACATTTTTACCTTCGCCTAAAGGTATTCTTCCTCTGAGCAAGGGCTTGGAGTTTTTGTTTTTAGACGATGCAAAAATTTCCTTCGCTTTTTCTAAGTTGAACTTTTCAACACCAGTCTGCTCGTTCGAACCATTTAACAAATTATCCATTTTTAATCACCTCATTTTTTCGTAAAGAGATTTTTGCGTGAGCAGTATATGGGATTTTCGGGGGAGATTATTTCAAAATCTATCGGGTGAAAAATCATTTCATGACAAATTTTTTATTAAAAAATTCTAAATTCTATTAAAAATCAGCAAATAAGAAATTTAGACTTTTTAATATGGTTAGAAAAATTATTTTTCTTTTTAATTTAAAATTTTTGATTAAACGAATTGAAAATTAAGTGAACTAAAACTATAAAAACTTTACTTCTGAATTATTCGTTATGTTTAACCCCTTAAGTTTGATTTCAAATCTCTATAAAACAAACAGTCTTCTTTCTGACTCCAGATTATCTGAAATTATCAAAGACTCAGAAGAAAGAGTAGCAAAACATTACAATATTCCGAAAGATATATTAAAATCAAAATATACAATAGAAAATCTGCCTGAAATTTTCATTTATGGTGTTAGATACGTCGGTGGTGTATTAGAAGGATACATCAAAAAAGTTGGTAAAATTCTAGGTATGTATAATCCAGAAAATGATCATATCTCTATAGGTTATAAAAATTTATACAGTGAAAAGAGATTCAGAGAAACTGTAATTCATGAACTGATTCATAAGGTGCAGAAAGTTCTTGGAAAAATTTACACTTTACCAAGGTATTTACTTGAAAAAGAAGCATATGAAGTCACAGAAAAACTAACCTGAAATTTATTCCTCTAGAATTTCTTCCAAACTTTTTCTAATTCTCTTCTCAGGTTTTTCATCAGCATAGCCTATTGGCAATATCGCTACTGGTTTCATGTTTTCAGGATTTCCTAAAAATTCTAAAACTTTCTTTTCATCAAACGCACCTATCCAACATGAGCTCAGACCTAAAGCTTCGCATGCAAGCATAGCAAATGTGCAGGCTATTGTTGCATCTTGTACAGAGTAAAGTTTTTCACCCCTTTCTCCATATCTTGGTGAGGTTCTCTGATCAGCGCAGAAAATCAGGACAACTGGGGCCTCTGACAAAAATTCCTGATGAAAATAATTCGATGTAGCCATTTCCTCTTTTTTCTTCCCCTTTACAACAAAGATTTTATAGCTCTGTAAATTTCCAGCTGATGGTGCCAAGTTTGCTGTTTCTAAAATTTTCTTCAATTTTTCTTTCTCTACTTCTTTTTTCTTGTAAGCTCTTATCGACCTTCTCTTTTCTAGAACTTCAAAAAACTCCATAATTATTCCTTGTCGCAGTAAATCTTTAATTTCATTTTTTCCTCGATGTACTTATTTCTAGGTTTATGCTCTTGAATTTTATTTTCATCATAAATGTGAATCACTTCATGCCCCACTTGGACCAATCGCTCAGCTACATATCTCCTATGGCATCTCCAAAATAACCTTTAAATAATAGAAAAGATAATAATTGTTGTGATTGATAATAAATTGATTTATCATTGGTATGATGAACCAAATTATACAAGAATAGTTGTTAAAGAAAATTTTCAAAGAAAATTAATAAGAAATATTTTAGATAAAGAAAGATTTTTATATGGTTCAACTAAAACTTTAGCTAAAAAAATTGGTGTTAATTTTAGAACTGTTTTCAGATGGCAGAGTTCAGAAAGTAGAACATTTTATGTTAAAGATTTAAAAGCTATTTGTGATTATGCCAAATTATCCTATGACTTTCTAGAGAAAAAGAAATTAATTGAAAGTTTAGGGAATAGTAGAATAAAGAGTAAAGGTAAGATGATTAACAATCCTAAATTGCCTTTTATTCTTTCTAATGAAAATGCTGCTGAATTGGTTGGATTTGTACTTTCTGATGGATGTATTTCGACAGGCCAAAATAATTTTATTTATGCAGCAGGAGAAAAAGCTCAATTGGAAAGGGTGAAATTGCTAATTGACACGATTTGTGGAAATGTCGAATATAGAATAGAAAGAGAAAGTGAAGGGTTTATAGTTGCTGTTTTTCCACCAACTATTGGAAGGATGCTAATTAAATCTGGTCTTCCGTTTGGAGAAAAAACATTAACAGATTGTAATATACCTAAATGGGTCAAAAAATTTGGAACTAAAGAATATTTAAGAGCAGTTTTGACTGATGAAGGTCATTTTAGATTAAGATGTGTGAAAACTAAGAGACATAAGTTTTGGTCTATTTATCTGAATGTAACTCATGGCAGATCTCGAGACATAACCACAGAACTTTTTAAATATAATAAAAAACTAAAAAGATTGATTAAAAAAAGTTCTTACATTTCTTACAAAAGATTGCCACATAATTTTGTATCTTATCTAGAAAAAATTAATCCACCAAAACTACTTTCAGAAGAAAAAGAACTTTTAGAAAATATGAATATAAAAACTACTTCTATCAAACCTATGAGAATAATCAGAACTAAAGGAAATAGGTTTACTTGTTATTGGAGATTTTCTATTCTTAAACAATCGATACCAGATTTCTATAATATCATAGGATTTACACCTTTAACAAAAAAGCAAAAAAGATTCGAATCGCAATTTAAAAATTTTATTAGATTTCGTGATTTTCATCTTACTGATCGTGATATTTTAAAATATAATTTACCTAAAAATTAGATTTATCTTTTAATTTGTCACAATATAATTTCAAAGTTTTCCATGGAAGCTCTTTATGATTTTTAACTGTTTTCGTATTTATTATATGTATTATTTCATACCCTTCCCTATGAAGTTCATTTGATATGTACTTACGATGACATTTCATTACATTCCATTCTGCGCACATTATCGCAGAATTTTTTTCATCAATAATTTCTACAAGATTTCTCACACTTTTTTCAAATTCTTCAGTTTTAGTAAAAGCCTCATACCCACCTTTTCTGAACCCACCTAATTCAGGGTAGTGTAAATATTCAATCTGATTTTTTGTAAGTTCTTTCTCTAAATTTTCTTTGTTGAACCACGGAAATTTTTTGCTACTAGGAAAATTTCTTACATCTACAAGAAAATTTATTTTATAATGCTTCAGAACTTTCAGAAATTCTTCAAAACTTCTTGTGCTGTGACCGATTGTAAAAATTTTCATAACTAAGATTAAATTATAATTTATTCCATAATTTCTTGAAAAATTCTCTAGACTTGACAGCATCTCTATCAGATGTGAAGACTTCAAAAGTTACAGTTTTATCGTAATTGATTTCTTTGAGCCAATGAACAATCTTTTCATAATCTATTGATCCATCACCAAGAGGAAGATGTTCATCATCTTCACCATGGTTGTCATGCGCATGTAAATGAACTATTTTATCTGAAAAAGTTTTTATGTAATCTCTGACTCTTTTCATCCCACCTTCTATGAAAGCATGCGCAACATCCAAATGAACCATCAGCCCAGGAGAGTTGTTAATTACGTAAGAATATTCCTTGATTCCATATTTTGTGTCTTTTTCTGTTGGTACATTTTCCAACATAAGGGTAATTTTTTTCTTTTTAGCAAAATCGAGTAATTGATTAATAGATATAGTGAAATTTTTTGTGAATACTGGAATTGCTGGAGGGAATTTCCTAGTCTGACCATACCCCCAATAAAAATGAAAATTCAAAAGGTTTATTTTTAAATTAGAAGCTGTTGTTATCATATCTTTCCCCTCCTCAATCCAACCTATTCTACCCTTTTCATGAGAAGTACCAAAATGAACCCAATATGCAGTGTGACCAATTGCAAACATTTTATTTTTCGAAAGTAATTCGAGAATTTGATTTTTTTGTTTTAATAAAATTTTTGGTGTGGCTGCTGGTTCTTCAATACCAATTTCTACGTAATCAAAACCTAACTTTGTAAATCTACAAATTTCTTTAGTTACAGGAATAAGAGGATTTGTTAGTAAACCAAATTTAAGCATAATGTCATTTCTCTTTTTCTTCTTCACTAATTCCTTTTTCTTTCAGAACTTTTGCTAAATCATGAATGAGCTTTCTCACATACTCTCTCATCTCGTAGACTTCCTTGTCAGCAATTTCTGTTATCTTCTTCTCATCCGATTTTTTCTTCATCTCTTCTATTTTCTTCCACACATCCCAGTAATAAGGTTCCACCATTTTCTTGTCTATTAGTTCTTGCTTAAAAAGTGTTGGGATTTCTTCCTGCTTGGTAGGTTTCTTATTAAGAGTTTTTAGTGCTGTTATTGCAGCCTTGTACATCACTTCATGAGTCCTCTCCAAAATTTTTTCTTTTTTTCTGATTTCAAGAGCATTCAGAAGACTGAACATCTTGTCAACAAACTTCTCTGCTTTGTCAAGCCACTCGTCAACAAACTCTCCACTAACATCCATCAGCTCCTTGTGCTCTATCCTCTTTCTGATTTCTATAATTTCTTTCAGCCACTCGGCGTACTGCGGATCGAGTATTCCAGGCTCTACCAAAAACTTTTTCACTTCGTCGTACGCTTTGCTCGGAACTGGAGGAGCAAGGCCCATGAACATTAGTACTGCCTGAGTTGTGTTGAGCATGGCATAATAAGCATCCTCTGCAAGCATCAAAAGTTTCACAGTCTTGGCTCTCATTATCTTTTTCGGAGCGCCTTCCATGTAACTCTCTATCGCTTCTCTCGTCGCAGGAATCTTTCCCATGTCTAAAAGTTTTTTTATTGGACCGAAAAATCCAGTGTCATATACAGCCACACCCTCTTTTATGAAGTTGTAAATTATCGGATGCGCAACTCTAGCATAATCCCAGAACTCAGTTAATGTGTAGCTGGGCTGAATGGAAATTTTCTCTGATATTTTCTTGGCGATATCCTCCATGTCTTCATCCATTTTATCCAAAAATTCGCTATTAACTTCTTTAAATTGAGTGTCATCAACTATAAGGAAAATATCTATGTCACTTTTTGGCTTGAACTCCTCCCTGACAACAGAACCCATCATCACTATTGCTTTGATATATTTTTGATATTTTTTCAGGACTTGCTTAGAGAATTCATCAACTTTTTTCAGAACTTCTTCTTTTGTTTCCAATTTTTCTTCCTTTTTCTCATATTTCTCAGGTTTCTTAACTACCTTCTCTTCAGGCATATAAACAATTATTCTATTCCTTTATAAATCAGTTTCTATTCCATTTCAGGTAGTTCTTCTCCCAGGATTTCCTTAGGAATCATCTTTTTGAATCTCTCGATAATTTCTTTTGTAAGCTTGATTGCTTTATCTAAATGCTCGGCCGTTACTTCCTTTATGACCTTGTGGTCTATGTCTTTCCACAGTTTGTCTAGCTCCTCAAACTTTTTTATGAACTCTGGCTCTAGTTTCTTCTCTTTGACAAACTTTTCAAGATATTTCCCTACGTCCTTGAAATCTGGTTGAGCTTTGTAGAAATACATTACGGCGGATTGAATCATATCCATCGCGGTGTAGCGAAGGTCGAAAATCATAGCCTTGATTTCCATTTTTAGCTTTTGGAACCTAGCCTCGCTTGCTCTCGCCTTCAAGGTTATTGTCTCCTCGCTCGGTGGTATCAGACCCATTTGTAGCATACGTTGTACTGGCTTGACGAATCCTGTGTCATAAACAGCCAAACCATATCTTAGGAAGTTTACAAGTTCGGGCGAACCCATTTTTATCCACTGCCAAAATTCTGTGAGCGTGTGAGTCTGTATGTGTAAATCCTTGATTTCATGTGCTATCAGATAGAGATGATAATTTATTTTTTCCAAATCGTCCGAAGATTTGGTCTGAGTGTCATCAAGGATAACAAAAACGTCAGCATCGCTACCCTTAGTCATTGTGCCCCTAACTGCAGATCCGAAGATTATAATCGATTTTATAACATCACCGTACTGTTTCCTAGCATCAGTCGTGAATTTTACTACCTTTGCCATGATGTCGCTGGGTACTTTATGTTCTTTGATTTCTTCTTTCTCTTCCTTCTTCACCAGCTTTATATCTTCTAGATCTTCTTCAAGATTTTCGATAGTCATTCTTTCACTCCTTTGATATTTGACAGGCGTTACTTAAATTTCTGACTTTACCTGTATTTTTCCTTCTTCCATTCCTCTGCTTTACCTTTTTCAACAGCTGCTCTTCCCAAAAATCCGTGCTCTTCTTCCGGAACTACTATCAGACCTTTCAGCGGATCGGCTGCATGCTCGCGTATAATTGTAGACTGTCTTTCTGGTGATGCCATCTCACCAGTCGCAACTCCGTAAAATTCAGGTGGTAGTTTTTTTGGTGAAACATCTTGTTCTAGGAATTTCAATATCAATTTCAAGGAAACTATAGATTGCTGGAAAGTCTCTGGTCCTCCTCTCTCGAAAATTACGAAATACTCTTTATCATCTTTTCCAAACCCTTTCTCCCTGAGTTTATAGTACATTTCATACAGATACTTCTGCTGATTAGATCCTATCTCGATCGGAAGATGTGCAGGAGCAAGAGTTGAAGGCCATCCAGCATGAATTATTCTGACATGTTTTCCCCCATCTTCAGGTAAAAGTTCTATGACAGTTTCCGGATCAACTCTCAAGCTAAGCATGTGCTCGAAATCCATAGCCACTGTAAAAATTTCTTTGCCTGCCTTCTCATTCATCTCTTCTACTAGAAAATAATACATGTACGGATTACCAAGTCTGAGCCACTCTTCGATTCCTCTTCCACCCATTGGAGATTCTAAAGCAAATATCATTTCTTCACTAAGATTTTTTTTCAGATCTTCATATTCCTCTTTCGGGAAAAAATGACCATAAATATATCTTGCTGAAACTGCAGGAACCCATAGTTCATGCATACTTCTGAAAGTATCATCATCTATCGATAAATTTGTCGATTTTATTTTTTTTTCTTCCATCCATTCTTCTACAGTCTTTTTTTCTTTTGACGCAAAAAATTTAATACTAGCGTTAATTATCTTTTCCCATAAAGGTTCTGTATCTTTATTTTTTTCCATCCATTTTGCTACAAAATAATACGCAAGCCTCTCAGGACCATAATGCAAATTTTTTGATTGAATGAAACTTAGAATATTTTGAGAGAGATTGTTCAATTCAATATTCAAATTCCTTTTTATCGATTCGTCTACCGAATTTCTCGTTTTAATATCAAGGTTCTCGTATTTTTCTCCTCCAACACCAGATTCAATTCTTTGTATGATATTTTCTATTTCTCTTCTTAGGAGTTCACTCAGCCCTGACCCACCAGAAATTTCATACCAGATAAAATCTTTTGGTTCGATTCCTTGTTCTTCCAAAGCGCTTTGTATAGCTTCGGGTGTTTTTATTAATTTTCTTCTTTCCCCATTTTCTATCGGTTTTGATATCCAAAGATTGTAGACATAATCTGCTATATTCTCAATTTTTTTGTCTACCTTTTCAACTCCAAACAACCACTTCAACAACCAACAATCATCTTTTTTAAGAAATTCACTCAGTTTATTGCCATCTGGATCAACAAGGTCGGTTGATTGGAGAGTTTTTTCAAGTAGCGGAAAAGGTTCTGACTCTGAAGAGTGAATCAACACATATTTGGCTTTTATTTTCTTAGATTTTTCCAAAACTTCTTCTATCCTTCTATGTGCCCTACCGTATTCCATTCCTATTGCAGAATCTAACTCTGCCGCTTCAACTCCGAAAGCCTTAGTTTCGCTGTGAATTCCGTACTCGATATGAAGTTTCTCTCTTATATCGTTCTCCATTCTTTTGTCAAGATCTGGTTCTGAGAATTCCGATAAAGATTCGAGATCTAGCTGGACAAAATTTACTCCTTTTGTGACGCTTGTTTGTGCCTTTCTAAAAAGCCCTGCTAATTGTGGCCTTTCTTCTGCTGATGTGACACCAAATGCGCCACTCGAAACACCGAGTACATAACTCATTCAATCACCTAGGGTACTCCGAAAGCATTTTTGAAGTAGTCCATAACAGTGTTGAACATTGTGCCAACAGGAGGTTGATAGTATTTCGCTATACGGTTTGTCATCGTCCACTCATAGGGCCCCCAAGCTCTGAATAGAGCAATATCCAACCCCAATGCTGACATAAATTTTCCAAAATTTTCTCTGAACTTTCTGAAGTCCTCTCCTAAAATTTTTCCTTTTTTAGGTTGTTCCTCAGGCTTTCCGTAGATTTCCGGATATTCTTCCTTGAAAATTTCTTCTATAGGTTTGGATTCTTTCATTCCGAAATCGCCCATTAGCTGGCTTATATAATTCTCCATGCTCTTTTCTTTAGCTCTAACTTCCAGAATTCTAGCGAGTATAAGGTTTTGTGTATTTGTCGCCGCTCTCAGAGGACTGAGCATAAGGTCTTCCAATTCAGATCCATCTGGAAACTTTAACACAGTTCTCTCCATGGGAATATCTAAAAATATGAAATAAGGGCTGAAAACCCACGCCTCGCCTCCGACTGCTTGCTTCCCTTCAAGACCTTCTTTAAACTCTTTTATTAGACTCTCTCTGGCTTCATACATATCATATCCCGTTATTTTTACTTTGTATTCCTTCTCAATTTTTCCACAAAGTTTTCTTACTATATGGTCGATGGAAGGTTCTGCTGGTAAGGCTTCAACAATCCCATCGAACTTTTCGTCTTTTGATTCTTTCATTTTTCTTATTTCTTTTATTTCATCAGTTGTGAAACCTGCTTTTGTTGCTGGTATTTTGTCTAAACTTTCTCTCGTGATTTTGTATTTTTCTGCTGGTGCAAATGGCTTCCATGCCCAAATTCTCATATAATCACAAGAAAAAGCTTGCGCATCGGGTCTGAAAAAGTTTCTGTAGAACTCTGCTCTTCCTTTAGGTGAAGATAATGACTCGTTCATCATTTTGTACCTTGCAATAGTCGGTTTCAGCATTTCTTTGTACTCTTCTACAGATTTCCTCCTGGCCTCGACCAACCTTTTAAGATTTTGATATCTCTCCTTCACAGTAGATAAAAATAATTTCCTCCACTCAAGAAAGAGCTTGTTTTTCGTGGCCAGAACAACTCCTTCAGCTTCGGAAACATTTAATTTTTCCGAAATATTTTTTACTTCAACATCCTCATCGCTCAGGTTCATGAAATCTACAATGATTGTTGGCCATCTCGACACGATAGTTCTCAACGCAATAGGTGTATTCGGTAAATCCGTGTGGGCATCGACCTGGTCAATGAATATCGAGCGCAATGTCTGATTTCCCTGCATTACAAGTTTTCTTCCTTCTTCATCATTTTTTTCGCTAATTAATTTCTTACCTTTCTCGATCATCTGATAATAATCCATGAACTCTTTGTACTTTCTAAGATCGTGTGAAACAAGTTCGAGGTCGGAGAACGAATTTGCTATGCTTGTCAGTCCAGCTTTTATCTGGGCCTGAAGCTGCTCTCGCTGGGCGATAGTAAACTCATAGTATTGTTTGAAAACTGGAGAGACAAAGATTGACTCATCGATTTTGAACCTCGCAAATCCCCATTTAGGTAATTGGAACATTAGGCCATAGTAGACACCAGAAACCTTTCCAATCGGTGATGTGAAGTCCAATATAACCTGCGCTTCTAGAGGCTGAGCGTTTAGTGCCTCTCCTGGTTTTAAATCTTGGCCGGCTGGGTCGGGACCCATGGGATATTCAATAACCATATAAAATGAATTTTGTTTTTTCCAATATTAAGTTTAGTCAACTCAATCTCAACTTAGAAAGAGATACAAACCTATCCCAGCCAAAATTAATCCAATAATCACACCTGCCTTGCTCATTCTCTCTGGCTGATATTTGTCAACCGAAGGAAAACCAACGATTATCAGAAAACCTAGGCCGAAAAGTCCTATTCCAATGAGTTTGTTCCATACCATAATTTATTTTAGGAGTTGTAAACCTATATGTATTAAAACCGAGCCAGAGACTATTCCTATCAAAAAATTCTGATAGTTCTTTTGGTAAAAAATTCCGAAAAGTAAAATGAGACCTATGACAAATGAAACCCCACCTATATTTTTTAACATAAATTTATTCCACTTTAAAAGTTAATATCTTTTTAGCTTCATACTGACAAATTATCTTTAGTGATTGAATGCCGATTTTCGCAAGAACAAAGCTAGTCATTCATGATGATTGTCTTACCCCGGCAATGGGGTCACCTAAAAAAGGACTGAGCTATGCTACAGTAAGCTATTCAGGCCCAAATCCTCAAACCCTCTATGAGCAAATCAAAAAGCTGATTGTTGTAGTCTTCGGTGCCCAAGAGAGGGAAATACAAGAGAGAAATTTTTCCTGGGACAGAAGCAAACCAGAAGAGACATTCAGAGTAACCTTTGAGTTCGTAAAAGATCTAGATTCTTTTAGCTTTATGTGGTTCACCATAATTCTGACTGGGGTTGCGAGGCCAAGCAGGCAGTTCGGAAAAGAGGGAAATGCAGATATGAGAATAGAGGCTGCCCTCAGAACAGAATACCCCCAGGATACATTGTGGCAGAGGAGTCTTCTATACGAGATGTTCAGAGCGTTTTACCACAGATTCATATACGAAGATAAGAGACAGAAATTCAAGAACGATTGCAGGGATCTTGTGGGACAACTCCAGAACGAGATAAAGTCTTTTCTGAACGTATTGTCAAAATCTGGTTAGTGAAATCATGGTCACATGGAAGCTCGAAGATGATTGTCTTGCTCCAAGGGCAGCATTAGATATCACATTCCAAGGAAAAAATCCTTTTCTAGTGTACAAAAATGCCAAAGAAATATTAAGGAAGATATTCGAGGTAGAGATGATAGATTATTGGGAAAGAGATTTCAGGTGGGACGTCAGTTCCGACCCAAGAGAGTTTTTCGTCAGAATTTATGTAAACAAGGGAGTAGACGCTAGAACAAAAATATTAGCAGAAGTTGTGATGCAAGGAGCACAACCCAGCGACCTGAATAAAGACGGTAAAGTCAGAATTCTCATCAATGCAAAACTTATAACAAAGTTCGAGTTAAATTCCGTAATACAAAAATCACCTATTTACAAGGGAATGTTATGGCTGTATACTAAAATATTTTACGGCAATGTCAGGAGAGGATACTTTAGACTATGTGAAGATTATCTGATAAGAATTCAGAATGATTTCAAAGACGTTCTAAATATGCAGAAGGCTTAAAATCAATACTTAATATCGGTAAAAACTAAAAAGAATTTAGTGAATATCTATGGCATTCGGATTTTTGAAGAAGCTTTTCAAGAAAAAGGAAACTGTCACGCCTTCTAAGTTGCCATCACTACCTACACCGATGACAAAAGAATCCGGAGGAGAGGCAAGTGTGGAGAATGTAAAAGCTAGGATGGATTTCCTAATGACCCAAATGGAGAGCCTGAAGCTACAATTCGACACAATCAATCAGAAAATAGACAACCTCGATAGGATGATCTCTGAGCTGTATAGAATGTCGAAAAGCTGATGAAATTCTCAGACTTTTAAGCAATCAAAACAAATTATTTTCATGATTTATCTCAAAACCATTAACGAGATTTTTGCAAATCCTGTCGGAGCGCTCATGAAAGCTAAAAAAGAAAAAAATATCGAAAAAACTCTGATAATCCTTGTTGTAGATTGGGTTTTGTTGGCTCTGTCATTTTTGTTAGTTGGGAGTAATTTCCTGTACGTATATTTCATGGCAATGATGATATTTTCTCTCGGAATAACAGGTTCAATATTCGTCGCATTACTGGCAAAATTCGTGTTCAACATCTTAGGAGGAAAAGGTGGGTACTTCGAGGCTCTCACTCCGTTGGCATATTCTGAACTTCCTATCTCAGTAGGATTTCTACTGGCTGGTATAATCTCTTTGATACCTTACATCGGAATGATTTTGACTGTGGTGCCAATAGCGATATTCGCCGCATTAGGAATCCCGACTTTCTATAGAGGAATTAAAGAAATGTTTGGCTTGGATATGATAACGACTCTTGTAGGAATTTCCATTTTAGCAGGAGTTATGATTATTTCATTTTATGCATCCATGCTTCTCTACGGTCTGTCATCACCAAATTTAATATCTTTGTTAATGAGAGCATAGAGATTTTGTATTAATCCTAGATTGATATATTTTATAAATAGGTAAAAATGATAATCGGTTTGGTGGGAAAACCATCAAGTGGTAAGTCAAGTTTTTTCAAAGCAGCTACATTGATAGATGTAAAAATCACTGGAATACCTTTTACCACAATCAAACCGAACATCGGTGTAGGATACGTTATAATCGACTGCGTTGATCAAGAACTTCATACAAAGTGCAATCCCAATCAGGGGTTTTGTAAAAATGGGAAGAGATATATCCCAGTCAGGCTCGTAGACGTGGCTGGCCTAGTACCTGGCGCACATGAAGGAAGAGGGCTTGGTAATCAGTTCCTTGATGATTTGCGACAGGCTTCTGTTTTGATTCATACTGTGGACGCATCTGGTTTGACAGACGAAGAGGGTAAACCCACTGAAGGACATGACCCAAATTTTGACATAGAATTTTTAGAGAAGGAGCTCGACTTGTGGTTTACAGATGTTATAAAAAAAGCTTTAGTGAAATTCCAAAGGCAAATAGCAAGATCCTCAAAGGCGGATTTAGTAAAAATTTTAACAGAGCAACTGGCCGGTCTAGAGGTCAGCAGATCTCAGATAGAGCGAACATTAGAAACAGCATCTGTTACAGATATAGAGAAATTTACAAAGCTCATAAGACACTCATCAAAACCCATTCTCATAGCAGCAAACAAGATTGACCTCAAGCCAGCACAAGAAAATTTCGAAAAACTGAAACAAAAGCATAATAATATAATTCCGACATCTGCGGAATCTGAAATTGCCCTCAGGAAAGCTACAGAAAAAGGATTGATAGATTACATACCCGGTGGAAACTTCCAAATCAAAGGTAGCTTAGAGGAAAGGCAGAAGAAGGCTCTGGAGATTATCAGAAAGGAAGTTATAGAAAAATATGGCTCCACGGGAGTACAGGACTGCCTGAACAAGTCCATATTTGAACTCTTAAATTACATAGCAGTTTATCCTGTGGCAGACGCAAACAAACTAACAGACAAAAAAGGAAAAGTTTTGCCTGATATTTTCCTTGTACCCAAAGGAACTACTGCCAAAGATCTGGCCTTTAGAATTCACACAGACTTGGGAGAGAAATTCATCTGTGGTATCGATGCCCGAACTAAGAGAAGGCTAGCTGCAGATTATCCCTTGAAGAACAATGATGTTGTAGAAATTATGACATCGAAATAGCTTTAAAAATTAAAAAGTATAGTATAGTATGCAACCCCATTACATTGTCGTGACAGGAGGTGTGATGTCAGGACTTGGAAAGGGGATATGCACCGCTTCTATCGGTAAAATTCTTCAAGCTCGTGGGTTTAATGTCACTGCAATAAAAATTGACGGCTACTTTAACTTTGATGCAGGCACCCTGAGACCAACTGAGCACGGTGAAGTTTGGGTAACAGAAGATGGTGGAGAAATTGATGAAGACTTGGGGCATTATGAAAGATTTCTTGACGTGAATATATCTAAAGACAACAACCTGACCTCTGGCAAAATCTATTGGGAGGTAATAAAAAAAGAGAGAGAAGGGAAATATCTTGGAAAAACTGTCCAACTTATACCCCACATAACTGATGAGATAAAAAGAGAAATAAAGGAAGTCGCTGAGAAAACCAGGGCTAACTTTGTTCTTGTTGAAATAGGTGGTACTGTCGGCGACTATGAGAACTCGATATTTATTGAGGCTGCGAGGCAGATGAAATTCGACGGCGAGAAGATAATCTATATCCATCTTAGTTATCTACCAATACCAAGTCACATAGGCGAGCAAAAGACTAAGCCTACACAAATCTCAGTCAGAGACTTGATGAGTATGGGCATACAACCCGATTTCATAATTTGTAGATCTGAAAAGCCTGTGGATGATGTCAGGAAAGAGAAAATAGCACTTTTCTGTAATGTTCACAAAGATTGTGTAGTCTCGGATTCTGACTTGGAATTTGTTTACGAAGTTCCTCTTATTTTTGAGCAACAAAATTTTGCTGATAAAATTTTGAAAAAATTTGACATAAGCTCGAAAAAACCTGATTTGGAAGATTGGGTAAAGTTTGTTGATAAAATAAAAAATCTAAAGGAAGAAGTGAAAATTGGGATAGTTGGAAAGTATTTTGACATAGGTGAATTTTCTCTGATGGATTCTTATGTCTCTGTTATAGAAGCAGTAAAACATGCCGCATGGGCAAACGATAGGAAACCGAGAATAATTTGGATAGATTCCAAACAATTTGAAATTGATAAAAGCAAATTGTCAATTTTGAAATCAGTGAATGGAATCATTGTGCCAGGAGGATTTGGAGGAAGTGGTGTTGAGGGGAAAATTGCTGCAATACAATTTGCTAGAGAAAATAACATCCCATTTTTAGGCCTTTGCTACGGACTTCAGCTCGCAGTCATAGAATTCACAAGGAATGTGTGTGGGTTTGATGGCGCGAATACAACAGAGGTAGATTCTCAAACCAAATATCCAGTCATAGATTTGTTACCTTGGCAGAAAAAAATTATAGCTGAATCAAAATATGGAGCGACTATGAGGCTTGGTGGTCAGGAGGTTTTAATTAAAGAGAAAACTGTTGCCCACAAGTTTTACAAGAGTGAGAAAGTTGTGGAAAGATTTAGACATAGATACGAAGTCAACCCAGAATATATTCAATGTCTGGAAAAAAATGGGCTTTTGTTTTCGGGAAGATCCTCGAGAGACGAAAATATAATGCAGATTGTGGAGCTGCCAAACCACAAATATTTCGTAGCGACACAGTTCCACCCAGAGTTTACATCACGCCCCCTTAAATCCAACCCACTTTTCTATGGTTTTGTCAACGCATGCATAAGTTAGTCGCACTACAACCTTTTTTCTTATAACCGTATGCTGTAAAATATATTTTCAAATATATAGATTTAGAGAAGAGATTAAATACTCTCTTCTCTAAAAAATAACAAGTATGTATTCTCAAGAAATTCAATCATTACTGAAAAGTAAAAACATATCGGTCGGTAACAGGATTAGAATCAGGAAGAAAAAAACAAGCTACGAAGGTATTCTGATGCCAAAAACCGACGTGGGAGATCCTAATTGTTTGGTGATCAAACTTGATAGTGGCTACAATGTAGGCATAAGATTTGAAAAAGGAACTGAGGTTAGAAAACTCCCAGAGGCAAGAGAGCTGGAAAAGTTTCCGACAAGAACTTTCAAAATCAGATCAGACTTGCCTAAGGTTTCTATTATCGCAACAGGAGGAACAATCGCGTCTAGAGTAGACTATGTTACTGGTGGAGTTCAGATGGCTCTTACACCACAGGAGATTCTTTTTGCTGTTCCCGAGGTAGGAGACATAATTAATCTTGAGAACGTAAGATCGATATCCAGTTTGGCATCTGAGGATATGGGCATAAGCAATTGGCAAAAAATAGCTGAAGAGGTTGCCAAGGAACTGAACAAAGGTGTTAGGGGAGTCGTAATCACACACGGTACAGATACTATGCATTTTTCTTCCGCAGCTTTGAGTTTTATGTTAAAAAATCTTACCAAGCCTGTCGTTCTCACTGGGGCACAGCGTAGCAGCGACAGAGGCAGTTCTGATTCTGCCATGAATTTGATATGCTCTTCCCACGTTGCCGGATACAGTAACATAGCAGAAGTAGGAGTATGCATGCATGCTGAGAGTAGTGACACGTTCAATTTTTTCATAAGAGGCACAAAGGTCAGGAAGATGCACTCCAGCAGGAGGGATACATTCAGACCGATAAACGATTTGCCAATAGCCAAAGTTTGGCCGAGTGGTAAGATAGAAATTGTGAACGAGGACTACAGAAAAATCTCAAAAGGCAGGGTCGAGGCAGACACGAAATTCGAAAAAAAGGTAGCATTGTTAAAAGTCTATCCAGGCTCTGACCCAGAAGTTGTTAATTATTTCGTTGACAGGGGATTCCGTGGAATAGTTATAGAAGGCACGGGACTGGGCCACGTTCCTACAAACACAGATGAAAAAGAAAACAGTTGGATACCATATGTAAAATCTGCAGTCGAGAGAGGCGTTGCCGTGGTGATGACATCTCAGGCTTTTTACGGCAGAGTTCATCCTTTTGTCTACCGTAATCTGAGAATTTTGGGTGAGACTGGAGTGATATGGGGTGAAGACATGCTGCCCGAGACAGTTTATGTGAAGCTTGGTTGGGTACTCGGACATGAAAAAAAGATGGAAAAAATCAGGGAACTCATGCAGAAGAATTTGGCTGGAGAAATCACGAAACAGACCGATCCGAGAACATTTTTGATGTGATGAAAATGAAAGCTGGAAAAAAGACCAAAGTAAACTATAAGCAGCTAGGATTGAAAGTGGGGTTGGAAGTCCACCAGCAGCTTGACACGGAGCATAAACTTTTTTGCAATTCCCAAACAACAATGCAAGAAAAAGCGCCGACAGGCACAATAGTCAGAAAACAACATCCTGTAGCCAGTGAACTGGGTGAGATCGATGTGACATCACAATATGAATATCTCAGGAACAGAACTTTTCATTATCAGATTTTCCCAAAAGAGGTGTGCCTTGTTGAACTTGATGAGGAGCCACCTAGAGAGCTTAATAGCGAAGCGTTAAAAGTGGCGTTGGAGATAGCCATGCTCTTGAACTGTAAAATACCAAACGAGATTCATGTGATGAGAAAGGCTGTTATAGATGGAAGCAACACAACTTCGTTCCAGAGAACTGCAATTGTTGGCTCGAACGGGTCCATCAGGTACAAAGGAAGGAAAATTGACATAAAGATAGTGGCTTTGGAGGAAGACGCTGCAGCAATAGTAAGCGAAGAAAGCGGAAACGTGACGTACAGGCTCAGCAGGTTGGGCGTGCCTTTGATAGAAATCGCCACAGATATTTTGGAAAACTTCTCACCAGAAGAGATTGGCAATATTGCTTTTCAGATTGGTATGATCTGCCGCTCGACAGGAAAAGTTAAGCGTGGAATAGGCACGATAAGGCAGGATGTAAACATTTCGATAAAGAGGGGGGCCAGGGTGGAGGTGAAAGGTCTTCAAGAACTCGATCTTATATCAAAAGTTATAGAAAATGAAATTTCAAGACAGAATTCCCTTTTGGAAATTCAGAAAGAGCTGAAGAGGAGAGGTGTAAGAAAAATTCCTGCAGATATTTCAGACGTCACAGAAATGGTCAAAGAAACTAAAAATCAGGTGTTAAAAAACCTTATACAAAGCAACGCAACAATATTTGCCATTCGTCTTCCAAAATTTTCTGGGTTGTTGAAGAAAGAGCTGGCACCTGGAAAGACGCTGGGGAGGGAACTGGCGGATGTGGCACAGGCATACGGAATCAAGGGGATATTTCATACTGATGAAGACTTGGCCAGAAACCTATTATTTGATGATTTCAAAAAAATCAGGGAGCATCTGAAGGTAGATGTACAGGATACAATTGTCCTTGTAGGTGAAGTAAGAGATAAAAGTAAAATATCTGAAAAAATTCTAGAAAGAGTATATCAACTCACTCTCGGACCTCAGAAGGAGACAAGGGCTGCTCTAGAGGACGGAAATACAAAATATGCTAGACCTCTTCCAGGAGCAGCAAGGATGTATCCAGAGACAGACGTTACACCAGTAAGCATAACCAAAGAATTTTTGGAAGGAATAAAAAAGCAAATTTCAGAACCGTGGACCAAAAAGCTGGCGAGATTTAAAAAATACAAATTGGCCGACCAGCTTGCAAAGCAGATTTTCGAATCTGAATTTTCAGACCTGTTTGAAAATATAGTGAAACAAAAAAAGGTCGAACCAAGTGTAGTTGCAAGCACTTTCACCTCTACTGTGAAAGATTTACAGAAAAGGGAAAACGTGAACATAGAAAATCTCTCAAAAGCACATTACACAGAAGTCTTTGATGCTTTAAGCAAAGGTAAAATTGTTAAAGAAGCTATACCGGACATTTTAAAATATTTGTCCCATCATACATCTTCAAATGTTAATATGGCCGTAAAAGACTTAGGACTGGTTCCTGTAAGAAAAAAAGTTCTGGTCAAACTGGTTAAGGAAGTCACATCAATTCCAAAAATTAATTCTGAAAGAGCTTTGGGTCTTGTCATGAGTAAAGTTAGAGGAAGGGCTGACGTTCAAGAAGTAAAAAGATTGATAAAAAAATATTTGAAGTGAAAGTTGAATTATCGACGTTTCTCTCTTTCTTTAATCATAATCGTTTTTACTTTATCTACATCTCTAGGAAATTCTCTGCCACGCATTATGAAATGCTTCTCGACTTTCTCTGCACCAAGCTTATCCATTACTATCTTTACTGCTTTTTCAACATCAAAACTCTTACATGAAAATATGTCTATGGATGCGAATTTCTGCTCGATAAAAGTGTGTATGCTGATGTGGCTCTCTGCAATCAAAATAAATCCGGAGATGCCACCTTTGTCAAACGAACTTTCCTTTCCTGGATAGAAAATCAGTTGTGGCTTAGAAATTTTATGCATTCCGATTTTTTCCGGTAGCTCGTCCAGTAAATCAAATATGAAATTTTTGTCAGAAATTTTATCTTCGTCGCAATTGTACATATCTAGCGTAAGATGAGGTCCAAACATTTCTGTGGTCAGGCTGCCTCCATGTTATTGATAATTAATTTATTTAACAAACTGATATTTAAAACTATCATAATTTTTCCAAGGATTTTCCTATCAGATAATTGGTTTTCACATCAACGATTCTCACATCGACAAGAGAACCTAGCTCGAAATCGCCTTTCAAGACAATCGGTTTGTATGCATAGTTTCTCCCCTGAAATCCTTTCTCTTTTTTTTCATCAACTAAGACATTTCCTTCCCAACCTAGCCATTTCTTATTTTTTTTCAACGAAATCTCATTCACAATTTTAGTAATCTTTTTACTCCTTTCATTAATAATTTTTTTATCAATCTGTTTCATCTTAGCAGCAGGAGTGCTTGGCCTAATACCGAATTTAGAAATATTCACAATGTCTGGTTCGATTTTTTTTATCAGTTCAACTGTTTCATTGAAATCATTCTCGTCTTCTCCTGGATGGCCCACAATCACATCCGTACTCAAGGTCAGGTTTGGAATTTTTTCCTTGAACTTTTCTACATAGTAAACAAAATCATCTACTCTATAATCTCGCCTCATTATTTTCAAAATTTTATCGCTACCAGACTGAACGCAAAGATGTAAAAACTTGAATATTTTCGGGTTCTTGTATATCTCTACCAGCTTTTCTATTTCAGATTTTTTCAGATTCAACGGATTCATCATCCCAACTCTGACAAAAAAATCACCTTCAATGTTAACTATAGATTCTAGCAAGTCGGGAAGATTGGTTTTGATATCCTTTCCATAAGCAGATATATCTTGAGAAGTGAGCCAAATTTCCTTAACGCCTTCTTCTAAAGATTTTTTTATTTGTTCTCGAATTGAATGTGGTCTGTAGCTGAACAACCCCCCTCTAGCGAGCTTAGTTGCACAGAAAGAACAAAAAGATGAACAACCTGTCGAAACCTGAACTATATCAATAACTGGATTCGTTCTTACGTGTGGCAGCATAACTTTCTCTTCGCTCAACTTATCGAGCATAACAACTTTCTTTTCGTCTAAAGTTTTTTTTACGACATCGGCAATCTTTATGAGAGAATCCGGTCCAATAAGACTTGCAGTCGAATTTATCTTTTCGACCAATTTTTTATTTATTTTAGTCATGCAACCGGCGACTATCAACGGTTTATTCGTTTTAGACAATTCTCTGATTCTGTAAATCATCCTATGCTCGGTAGGAGTTTTCACAGCACACGTGAGAATTATGTTCAAATCAGAATCTTTCGGAGAACTTGCTATCTCGAAACCGGCTTTTTCCAACAGACCGAGGGCTATTTCATAATCTCCAAAATTCGCAGTACAACCGTAACACTCTAAAAAAACTTTAATCATTTTCTTCTACTTTTTCAGGCTTTCTCAGTCTAGGCACCTGCCTCTGCCTTATCCTGTAGTTTATTATTTTACAAACTTCATCTGGGTTCCTTATTCCCTTCATCTTGATTTCCTGTTTGAAACCGGAAACTATCACATTACCATAATTGAAAATCCTGCCCAGTACACTTTTTTGCAATATAACTTCAGCCACGCTCTGGTAAGGTATAACGATTCTTCTTTTTCTCAACACTCCCTCGACTTTAATTACTTCATCGTTCGTCACAATGTACTGCCTTATCCACTGCTCTATCGTCGGCTCCTCTATCATAAATCCCACAGGTAGGAGCAAGAGCAGGAAGATTATCATTCTTATCGCCTCTTCTGGATTGGACGTAATCAAAACAATTTTAAGATTAAGGTATGGTAGGAGAAGGTAGATGAATATTAAAAGAAGACCAAGGATAAAATAATTCTCCATATAAGACACTCTTGACGTCTTGTAGATCAGCCCTTTTTCTACAACTTTTTCTTTGAGTTCTTCGACCTTTTTCTTGGTTATTTTCACAGATTCCATAATTAAGATTTGTTTTTAGAATATATTTTAGATTGAGAAAAAACTAAAAACTACATTTTGGTTAGTTAAGCCTAAGATATCGATATAGCGCTAACGGGGCAACTTTCAGCAGCTTCCTTTGCGCAGTTGAACCTCTTATCCCCTTCTTTGTCCTTGACCTTGCTCTTACCGTCTTTCAGGGTGAAGACGTTGGGGCATATCGATTCACATAAACCGCAACCTATGCACTTTTTCTCATCAACTTTCACTGTCATAATCATTATTTATCCGAACAGAATAAAAAGCTAATCTCTAACAATCGGTATTTTCTCGCCACAAAATTTGCATCTGTTTTTTTTATCCAAATTAATCTTCCTGATGGAGAATCCAAGTCTTTCAATAACTATGTTTTTACAGTTCGGACAGAATGTGTTTTCCATTTCATGCATAGCAACGTTCCCTATGTAGACAAACTTTAGGCCCTCTTTTTTTGCGATGTCGGCTTCTTTCTCTAACAACTTCACTGGTGTATCCTCCAAGTTTGTCAGACGATATGCAGGATAAAATCTAAGAATGTGGAAAGGCGTTTCTGGACCCAGGTTGTCTACGATAAACTTCACCAAATTCTTAAAACTTTTTTGATTGTCTCCTATCTTCGGAACAGTAAGGTCTGTCACCTCAATGTGAATTTTATTTCTCTTCAGCTCCAACAAACAATCGAAAATCGGTTTTATATCTGGTACTGCTGCTTCCTTTCTGTAAAAATCTGGATCCGCATTACCTTTGAAGTCTACAGTTGCTGCATCTAAGAATTTTTTAGATAATTTAACAGCCTCTGGAGTGGCATAGCCATTTGTTACAAATGTGTTGAATATTTTCTGTTTTTTGGCAATAATTCCTGTATCATGACAAAACTCAAAAAATATCGTAGGCTCCGTGTAGGTATAGCTGATAGACTTGCAGTTCCTTTCCTTTGCCATATTCACTATCTGCTCAGGCTCGTAGTTCTCACCAACAATTTTTTTCATACCATTTCTATAGATTTGACTTATCTGCCAGTTACAACAATAACTGCATTTGAAATTACATCCTGCGCTGGATATAGACAAGGCATCTGATCCAGGTAGGAAATGAAACAATGGTTTTTTCTCTATAGGGTCTACATTTATTGAAATAAGTTTTCCATAGTTCAGAGAAAATAATTTCCCATTCAAGTTTTTTCTAACCAAACAAAAACCTAGCTGATTAGGACCGATTTTACATCGTCTTGAGCAGAGATAACACTGAATATCAATTTTATTTTCGGCTTTCTTCCAAAGCATTGCTTCTTTCATTTTGTCACCTTTACAGCAGAATATCCCACTACACTATTTTTCTCGCCACAAATATCACCTGAGGTGGCGTATTTCAGGACTTCGGTTTTTTTGGCACCAAGCAGTTTTGTAGTCAAAAGCATAGTTGCTATTGGGCCGTATCCACATGTCGAAGAATTTAAATATCTTAGTTTATCAAAAACCCCTTTTACAGACATTTTTTCTATTTCATCTAGAATTGCTTTGTCCTTTTTATGTGCGGCTTCATTACTTTCAAAGTGGGTAAGGTCAGAGCTAGCTATCACAACAGAATTTTTTCCTTTCAAAACTTTTCCCAAGACTTTACTGACTTTCTCACATGTTTCATAGCTCTGGTCCAACATGCATATTGGCACGAACTTGACCTTTTTGAAAACATATTGTAAAAAAGGTAGCTGAACTTCTATCGAATGCTCAGACTGATGTGCGGAGAAATCATCGACTATGACTTCACTTTTGATTTCTTTTGCCAAAGATTTGTCTATTTCGACTTCTCCAAGTGGGGTTTCCCAAACACCTTCTTTCATTATCGAAACGGCATGACCAAATCCTGTATGATTCGGTCCTATGATGACAAACGACTCTGGCATGCCATCTTCCGCTAAAGCGTAGTAAGAATTCGCAGCTACTGCCCCGGAAAAAGTATAGCCTGCATGAGGAACTATTACCCCTACGATTTTTCTATCTACAACACTTTTTACCTCTGGTGTCTTTCCAGGTCCGAATCTTTTGTCCAAGAAGCAAGACTCTATCTGTTCTATTAGCTCATCTTTCTCGTCGGCGTAGAACTGCCCAGCAACTACAGGTTCCCTTTTCATAAAACTCACTAATTAAATATTCGATATATAATTTAATCTTGTGGAAGAAGCCACCAAAAAATTCATCATAGAGTTTGTGAAGAGAACGATAGAGGTCTGGGTAAAGACAGGTAAGATTTTTTCATTACCAAAGGATTTTCCTCGAGAGCTAAAAGAAAGGAAAGGGGTATTTGTTACTCTAACGAAATTCGGAAATTTACGCGGATGCATAGGTTTTCCCTATCCTACAAAAACTATAATTGAAGGCCTGCGTGATGCAGCAATTGCCTCTACTCAAGACCCTAGGTTTTACACTTTGGAAAAAGATGAGCTGAAAGATGTAAGAGTAGAAGTGTCAATATTGGGTCTGGCAGAAAAAATAACCGGAAAGACGTGTGATGAGAGAATAGAAAAAATTTCTAGGAACGATGGTGTAATTTTAAAAAAATCCGGAAGAGAAGCTCTTTTTCTCCCTCAAGTGTGGGAAGAACTTCCAGACAAACTTACATTTTTGTCTCAGCTCTGCATGAAAGCAGGACTGACGCCAAACGAATGGAAGGAAGCAGATCTCTACAAGTTTCATGCAGATATAATAAGAGAAGGTTAAGACGAGATAAGAAATAAAAAATAAAAGAAAAAAACTTAAGCTCTTATCGACAAAGTCTCATCTAAGCTTAAAATTTTTCCAATTCTTAAATGATTTTCTATTTATTCCTCTTCGGCTTCTTCAGTCTCTTCAGTTGCTTCTTCAGTTACCTCTTCAGCTTTTTCTTCAGTCTCTTTTTCAGTCTCTTCTACAGCTTTAACTGTAGGAGTTTCAGTAGCTCCGGTTCCTTCTACTTTCTGTCCTATAGCAAAGCGATTTCTGACTTCAGTAATTTTTACATGTGGTTTTTCGCCTTGCTTTGCTCCATTAACGAAGACGACGAAATTTTTTATTCTGGCGATACCATCCCCTCTAGACCCAGTTTCAGTTATCTCCACGTCATATTCTTCTCCGACTTTTACTGGTATAAGAGAACTCTCACCATAACTTTCTCTTCTAGGTCCGCCAAATCTTCTTCCACCGTAACTACCTCTTCTTTCAAATCTCATTTAGTTCTAACCTCCATTTTTAAAAACCACTCAGAAAAGTTTTTCGATTCATTTTTTTGTTTTATGTTAAAACCAATCACATTTAACCCTTTGAGTAGTTCTTTTCCGTTTAGGACAAGTATCTTAATTGAATACCCTCCATGTACGTTTAAAACGTAATAAATTATTTGATAAATAAGTATTTAAATCCTTTACTGTTGAGATTCAGAAATCTGCAACTCGAGGGAGAAAAATTATATTTACTCTAGGAAAACCCTAAATACCTTATGGGATTCTTTGATAGAATTTTTGGTAGAAAAAATGTTGAGCAGACAGAGAAGCAGGAAGAAAAAATTTACAGCATAGAATCGTTAGAAAAAATTTTGAAGGAGAAAATAGAGAAGTTTCAAAATGAGATAGAACCATCGTTGGGAGACTACCATAGGAAAATTCTTCAACAAAATGAAAAGATAAAAGAATCTTTAAAAAAACTTGATGTCGCAATACCTAAAGAAAGAGTTGATGAACAGTTGCTTTTCTTAGCGCAGACTAGCAGAAAGATGTTTAAGAATAAGATAATGAGAATGTCTGATGCAATAAATAGATCCACAAGTTTTGATTTTTCAAATTTCCTAGAATATTACAACAATTGTTTTATGGTGTTTGAGCAGTCTAATGCTAGCGCATTGAACGATTTCAGATCAGTGGGGCTTGTTTTCAAAGAAGAAGGGAATGTTGTTGTGCAAAGAATGAAAGAACTGAAAGGGCTGCTGGATGATTTAGGAGCGACTCTAAAAAAATACAATGAGACCTATGGGGCATATGACCAAGCTTTAGTCAAGGTTCTAGAGCTCAAGAAAATTTCTGACAGTCTGAAGGGCGATGCCACAAAAATCTCTGAAATGAAGGAAATGGTGAACAATAAGAAAGAAGAAATAGACGGAAATAGGAAAGAATTAGAAAACCTAACCAGTTCTGACAATTGGAAAGAGTACAAAAAAGAAATAGAAGAAAGAAACAAGAAATCTCTCCATTCAGAAGAAATTAAGACTGAAATCAATGAAATGATGTCATCGATTGAAAGATTAATAAAGAAAACCCAAAAGATGATAGAGAAAGAAAAAACAAATTTAAAATACAGAAAACTTGTAGAAGGTTATGTTAAAAATCCTTTCGGTACATTACTAAATGATAAAAATGAAGAAGGTTTGGAATTTTTGTTGAAATATATTAAGAAATTCATAATTGAAAAAAGAATAGAAAGTGATGACAAAACCGCAAAGAAATTTATAGTCAAGATAGATGACTGGCTTTCTAACAAAACATTCAACAGACTAAAAGAGGAATATTTAAATTCTACTAAAGATGTCAAGAAGGAAATCGTTAAAAGTGAGATATTTTTGAAAAAAAGTGAAATCGAGAAGAGAATCTCCAACCTTGAGAACGAAATTTCTGAAATAACCAAGAACTTACAAGAAATAGAAACGCACTCAGAAGAAATGAAAAAAAGTGTTGATGTCAAAAAATTTGAAATCGAGGATAAAACTTCTCATTTGTTGGGAGAGAAAATCAGAGTGAATATCACTTGAATATTATTTTTTCTCAGTTATAAAAATTTTTATTTTAACCTTATAGAAAACAAAATTATTATATAATTCTATGCCCAACGCAGTAACGCATGTCTTGCTAACCATAATTGTCATCGATCTATTCAGGAATTATTTTGCCAAGCACAACCTATGTTCTGAAAAAGATTTAAACCTTTACGCTGGAGGGGAGATTTGAACTCCCATGAGCTTGCGCTCGCCAGTTTTCGAGATACATCCACATTGGTCTGGTGCCCCACCTGATTAGGCGACTCCAGCATTAATGATTACTTCTTTACATCGAGATTTAAAATTAAGTCTATCGCTGAAACTATCAAAGACGGCTGAAGACTTATCCCTGCTAGAAATGCAACTACAAAAACTGCCAATGGCTTGAGAATCATTCTCGCTATTAAACCTACTATCAAAAGAGTTGTTATTATTTCAACTGCCATCAATATCAGAAGAGTAAATCCCAAATTCGTTATTCCTGGGAAAACTCCGAAAAATCCTATGACAAAAATTCCTACCTTAAGCACTATGCTCATCATGTCAAACCCGAGTATGAACATCAATATTCTCAGATAAAGATCGATGCCCAAAGGGTTGAACCATGCTACCATGACAAGAGCTATGCCTAGAAGGCTTCGGAACAATCCCATGAAAATAATTTAGTCTTTTGATACTAAAACAGCTTTTTCTATTTTCAGTTGGCCTGAGTCTGTTTTTCTATCCCATATTTTTTTGTAATTTTCTATCATAATTTTCTTTTTAAATATCGGGCAATCGAGAACAAGAGACTCGTACTCTCCACCTTCGCCACTTGGATGAACTCCGAATTTTATGTAAAGTTTTCTCAAGTCTTCTATTGTTCTTTCGTCGAACTTCCTGCCCAACCAGTTTTCATCTAGACCTTGAGCAGAAACTGAAGTGAAAATAATATTAAACCCAAGTGAAATTTCCTCTTTCAGATTTTCGAAAACATTCTTTTGCCAGAGAGGAGCTATACTTTTCAAACCGAGCTCTTTGCATATATTGTCTACTCTCAATTTTTGGTATTGACTTGCAATCGCACCTGTTACAACTCCGTCTATTTCGTTTTTGACTCCTGATATCGCATTTTTTAAATCTTCGAGCTCCTTTTCTTTTTCGCCTTTTGTATTGAATGTTTTTCGCTCAATTCCTAGAGCTTCTGATTGTATTTTAGTCATTTCAATCGCAGGGGTATGAAACATCCAAGAATCGCTTCTCTCAGAAATAGCAGTAATCAGATATTTTACTTCATGCCCTTCCTTCAACACTTTGTATAGTGCAAAAGTTGAGTCTTTTCCTCCGCTGAAAAGTATTGCAAGTCTCATGGAACCACTTAATTATTTAAGTTATAAAAATTTAACTATGAGAGTTTTCCAAAAAGAGTTAAAAGTCAGGACAAGAAAGCTTTATGATTTTGCCAAGATCACAAATAAAACAAAAAAATTAGTGAATGAATCCAAAATAAAAAATGGAATAATTTTCATAAACTCCCTGCACACGACTACTGCAATAATTTTACAGGAAGATGACAGGACTGTTCATGAAGATTTGATTGATTCTCTTGACAGGCTTTTTCCAGAAAATTTGAAGTATAAACACAACTACGAAGGGAATGTTAATTCGACTGCTCATCAGAAATCGAACTTTTTAGGAAATTCCGTAAGTGTTCCTTTGGAGAATAATGGCATTATACTTGGGAGTTGGCAGGATATTTTTCTTGTGGAGCTTTTCGAGCCAAGAGAAAGAGAAATTGTTATAACGATAATCGGAGAATGAAGTATAGGAGAATTCTGTGAGCCTGTTAAAAAAAGAGTTGATAGAAGAAAGGGAGTATCAGAATATCATAGCCGAAAAAGCAAGTATGAAAAACACTCTTGTGGTTTTACCGACTGGTATGGGAAAGACCATAGTCGCCTTGCTGGTCGCAGTAAACCGTTTAGAAAAATTTCCAGAAAGCAAAATTCTGATAACCGCACCAACAAGGCCTCTAAATGCACAACATAAAAAATTTTTTGAAAAGCTGACGAACATCAGCGAATTGGAAATCAGTCTGATAACGGGAAAAGTTCTGCCTAAAATGAGAGCGAAAATTTACAAAGATTCTAGGATAGTTGTCGCTACACCTCAGACAATAGAGAATGATCTGATGAACGAGAGGATAAGACTTGATGATTTTTCTCTGATAGTTTTCGACGAGGCACATCGAGCAGTGAAAGATTACGCCTATCCGCTCATCGCGAAAAAATATATGTTGCAGGCAAAAAATCCTTTGATTCTTGGACTCACAGCATCTCCAGGGGGAAGTTACGAAAGAATTGAGGAAATCAACAAAAATCTTTTCATCGAGCAGATCGAGATAAGAACTGAGACGGAAAAAGATGTCGAACCATACGTCAAAACTATAGAAAAAGAATTCATCTATGTTGATTTCCCTGAAGAATTTAAAAAAGTTCAGGAGCTATTGAAAGAGATAAAGAAAGAGGATATTTACTGGTTGAGAGAGCATCATTTCTTGCGCACATACATAGGATCGAAGGGGGAGTTGTTAGAACTTCAAAACAAGATTGCAAAACAGTATCACAGTGGGTCAAGAAATTTTTCTCTAATGTGGGCCATGATAAGAACCGCATCTGCGATAAAAGTCGAACATGCATTAGACTTATTGGAAACACAAGGCATAAGTTTCCTCTACGACTATCTGGAGAGGTTGAAAAAAAGTAAGAAACAGACCGATGTGAGAATTTTCAAAAATGAAAAAATGGTTGGGGCACTTAAAATCATAGAGGATCTTCAGAGAAAAGGAGTTGACCATCCTAAACTGAAAAAAATATTGAGCATCACAAAAGATTTACTGAAAGAAAATTCTAGTGCTAAGATAATAATTTTTGCAAATTATCGTTCGACGGGGGATAGAATAAAAAAAATTCTACAGGAGAATGAAATAAAGTCCGAAGTGCTTGTAGGTCAAACGATTAAAGAAGGGAAAGGTATGACACAGCAGGAACAGATTGAAACGATAAGGAGGTTCGGGCAGGGTGAGTTCAACACACTGATCGGTACGTCTATTTCCGAAGAAGGACTGGACATACCTGCAGTCAACTTCGCGATTTTCTACGAGAGTGTGCCAAGCGAGATAAGGAATATTCAAAGGAGAGGAAGAATCGGAAGGCACATCATTGGAAAAGTCTTGTTCCTGATAACAAAGAGCACGAGAGACGAGGCTTACTACTGGGCGGCTTTTCAAAAGGAGAAGAAAATGAAGGGCATACTTTACGACCTGAAGGAGAAAGGAATTAAGAAGAAAAAGGAAAATCTTATGAATTTCGTCGAGAAAGGTTAGGAAAAATGGAAGATCAGAAGATTTTGGGTATCGAAGGTAAAGTTGTGATAATTGCTGACTACAGAGAAAAAGAGGTTTCTGAAAAGTTGAAATCCTTTAACGATGTTGTGATAAGGAAAATGAGTTTGGAGGTTGGGGATTTTGTTTGTAGCGAAAGGACTGTGATAGAAAGGAAAACTCATAGCGATTTTGTCGGTTCAATAATTGATGGAAGAATATTCGAGCAAACAAAGATGATGAAGGAAAATTTTGAAAATCCTATAATCATTGTCGAAGGCTACTCAAACAGAGAGATAAATGACAATGCTCTGAAGGCCACTCTGGCAAGTCTTCTAGTGGACTACGAGATAAGTGTGGTGAACTCGAAAAACCCAATGGACACAGCAAGAATAATCTACTGGATAGCCGAGAAGGAACAACATGAACACAAATGTTCCCTCTCGTTCAAGGTAGGAAAAAAACCAGAAGATGAGGAAGGAAAAAAAGAATTTATTGTATCATCTCTCCCAGGAGTTTCAAACGTTCTGGCAAGAAGACTTTTAGAGCACTTCGGCTCAGTTGAGAAAGTTTTTACTGCGAATGAAGAAGAGTTGAAAGATGTCAAAGGTATAGGAAAGAAACTTTCAGGAAGGATAAAGAAAATCTTGGAGATGGAATATAAAAATTGGAAGTGATATTTTGAAAACTGTAATAATTATCGGGATAGACCCAGGAACGACTACTGGTCTGGCTATATTGGACACTAGAGGTGATATACTAAGTCTGAGGAGTAAAAGGGATATAAAAAGGAATGAAGTAATAAGAGAAATCACTAGTTTTGGCAGACCCATAATCGTAGCATCAGACGTTTTTCCAGCACCAAAAAGCGTGGAAAAAATATCAAGTTTTTTAGGAAGCAAATTGTTCTGCCCGGAAAAATCGCTTTCGCTTGAGGAGAAGTCGGAACTTGCAGAAAATTTTTCAGATAGAATAAAAAACTACCATGAGAGGGACGCGCTCTCTGCCGGATTGAAAGCATGGAGAAACTATAAAAATCTTTTCGATAAAGTGGAAAATACTCTGAAAATTCTTGGCTTGCAGGAATTATTTGAAGATGTTGTACTTAAACTTCTGAAAGAGGAGAGTGACAACATAGATAATGCGTTAGAAAGAGTTTTGGAAAAGAGAAGAAGGGTGGATGTGGAGTTGAAAGTTCCGAGTAGACTGAGCTTACAAGACTATCAGAAGCTCGTCGAAGAGTTGAAAAAAAGATTAGAGTCGAGGGATGAAGAAATCATAAGATTGGCCGAACAATCGGATAACTTGAACAAAAGTCTAAGGGAAACTCGAGAGGATTTGGAATCGATAAGAAGTTCTGTTGCTGATGCGAAAAACATACAGACGATACGAGAGGAGCTACAAAAAATGAGAAAGGGTATAGAACTTTGGAAAAAAATCAGAAAAGTCGAGATGAAAGGGTTCGAGCCAGTTTTGGAAATAGAAAAAATATCAGGAATTTATCTGGAAGAGCTGGACGGTCTATTTGGTTTGAAGGATAGAATTGTTTTTTGCGAGGAAAATAAAAATCTTAACCTTCTGAACGGCTTTTTGATTAAGGCACTGATTCTGGAGAAGGCTCCGACGGAAAAAGAAATTGAGCGCCTGGAATTTCCCGTTCTAATGGTTGGGAATGAAATTATTAAAAATTTCGATGGAATAAAAGCAGTGAAGAAGAATTTAATAGAAGAGGAGATAAAGAAAGTCAGGAAGGCTGGTTTCTTAAAATGGCTGGACACTTACAAAAAAAGAGCAGTATAAGGAAGAAGATTTTCAGAAAAAAATTATTACTAGTCGTGGAATTTCTTGTTATTTTCAATTTGCTTTCTATACCGATGTACATTGTGATTTTTTACAACCTCTCGTTCGAATCATTACAGATTTTTTTCACCCAGTTGACTGAAGGTTTTTTGAAATTCATGGGATATGCTGTTGAAAGAATTGGATATTTTCTGACAATCAACTACTCCGGTGGTTCGCTGCAGATTGAGATCTCGTGGGACTCGACTGGTTGGAAGAGCCTCTACGCTCTTTTCGCCCTAGCTGTAGCCACTCCGATAAAAAGCCTGAAGAGCAAGGCGAAATTTCTGACGATAGGTCTTCCTCTGATATTTGTTTTAAACTTTCTGAGAATTGTGACGACGATACTTGTCGGCCTGAACTACGGGTTGAACTATTTTGATGTAGTGCATACGTTCCTCTGGCGGGAGGGGCTGATTTTTGCTATAGTGATAATCTGGTTCGCCTGGCTAGTTAGGGGTAAAGAAAGCTATAATATAACAAAAAATAAACTTATTTTTAAGGGAATATGACCGAAGAGAACGATTTGAGTAGAGTAGAGAACAAGTTCAAGCTGAGCCTTCTTCAAGCTGAGAGAAGACTAGTAGATTTGGAGATGGCAATAGGCGAATTGCAGGGAAAGATAAAGGACATAGACGTAAAGGCTTTTTCTGACCTCAACCAGAGGGTGGGTGACTTAGAGGACTTGACCATGGTGGAGAACATGGGAGTCATAGAAGTCAAAAAGATGATGGATGAAATAAGAAACAGATTACAAGACATGAAAAACATAAACGGTGCGGTGGTAGATCTACAGAAGAAAGTGGCTGAGATAAGCGCAACTCCGAAGGCAGGAGTGCCGATTGACGACAAAGCAATTAAAGACATTAGCGAGAGGACTAAGACGCTTGAGAGCACAGTTGTCGGTTTGAGAACTCTTGTGGCCAAACTTGAGAAAACTTTTTACGAAAAGATAGGTATGTTGGAAGGAAAAACACATGGGTTTGATTTTGATTATCTGGCCTCGAAGGTGGAGGGAATAAAGACAGACTTGGAGGAGATGAACAAGAGGAAACTTGAGATGGAGCTGAAGGCTGTAGACTACGAGAACAAGCTTTCTATGACGGCAGAAGACTTGAAGGAGTCGTTGACAAATGCTCTGACAAATGAGATAAAGAGTACTAGGAAGGAAATAATTACACAGGCCACGAGGATAGATGCAGTCGAGTCTGTGACGAGGAATATAACTAGTGAAATTGAAAAACTGAACGTTCTTCTGAACAAGTTCCAAAGCATCGAGAGCCTGATGGGGCTCGGAAAGACTATAGAAGGAAAAATCGAGACGATGAGATTTTTGGAGAATGAGATAAGAAAGTTGTCCAGCAATGTTGGAACTATTTATGACAACATATCTAGCGAGATAGGAAAAATAAAGAACTTTGAGGCGCAGCTTGCTGTATCGAACGATGGGATGAAAAATTTCAAAGTTGAGTTGGAAAAATTAAAAAATCATCCTCATTTGGTAAAAGGAACTGAAGCTGAGATAAACAAGTTACTCGATGATGTAATAGTGAAAAACGAGAAAGGGATGGAGAACCTTCATGCAAAAATTTCTGAACTGAGGGGCGAGATAGAAAAGTTGAAGAGGGAAAGACCGATCGAAACAATAAAACCTTTAGAGAGGGATGAGCTCACGAGGATAATGAACAAGCTAGTCTTCCTAGAGACGAGGATATCAGCAATTGAGAAGGATATGGGCGAGACTTCGAAAATGCAACCGATAATCATAGAGTGAGTCCTACTTTCTACTGATTAGAGGTTTTTATGTTTAAGTTTTGTTTTTACTATTTTTATATTCTGTTATATATATTAAAGTAAATATCTCGATAGTTTACATAAAACCTAACCCACTGATAACTAGTCGAAAATCATAGAATAAAATAAAAAATCATAGGATAACTTTTTAAACATTCCAACCCTATTACTTGTTTATGACTGTAATAATATTGACAGAAAAACCAGATGCATCGCAGAGAATAGCCGAGGCTCTGGCAGAGAAAGGAACGCTGAAGAAACATACTGACGAGAACAACGTCTCCTACTACGAGTTCGAGAGGAAGAAAAAGAAGCATCTAGTACTTTGCGCAGTAGGCCACTTGTTCAACCTATCTCCTGTGAAAAATAAAAATTCTGGAGGATGGTCGTACCCGATCTTCGACTCTGAGTGGAAGCCCAGCTTCATTGTCAGGAAAGAGTCTCAGTTCTCAAAAAAATACTACGACGTTTTGGAAAAGATGATAAAGAACGGGTCTGAGTACATCGTTGCGACGGACTACGACATAGAAGGTGCTGTTATAGCATGGAACGTGATGAAATTTCTGGCCAATCAGAAGGACGGAAGAAGGATGAAGTTCTCCACACTGACGAAAGACGAGCTGATAGACTCTTATGAAAATATGTCAAAGCACCTGGACTTTCCGCAAGTTGAGGCAGGCCTGACAAGACATTTCCTCGACTGGCTGTGGGGAATAAACACAACGCGTGCTCTCACTCTTGCCCTGAAAAATTCTTCTGAAAAAGGTGGGTTTGCGATTTTGTCTTCTGGTAGAGTGCAAGGTCCGACGCTGTCGATGTTGATGGAGAAGGAGCTGGAGATAAGGAAATTCAAGCCCACCCCCTTCTGGCAACTCGTTCTGTCAGTCTTAATCAAGGGAAAAATAATAAACTGTTTGCATGAAAAAGAAAAATTCTGGAAGAAGGAAGAAGCAGATAAAATTTTTACATCGTCAAAAGGGAAGGATGCTGTTGTAAAGGGCGTGGAAAAAAAAGAGTACAAGCAGTCGCCACCAGTGCCGTTCAACACAACTGATCTTCAGGCCGAGGCTTACGCGCAGTTCAAGTTCTCGCCGAGGCAGACATTGAGCATAGCAGAGTCGCTTTACCAAGCAGGCTATATTTCTTACCCGCGTTCTTCTTCTCAAAAGTTGCCACCGAGCATAAACTATCAGAAAATTTTGAAAGCCCTTGCAAGTCTCTCGTCTTATGAAAAGTTAGCTCCAGAAATTTTGTCGAAAAAAGAATTGAAGCCGAACGAAGGTAAGAAGGAGGACCCAGCTCACCCAGCTGTTTATCCGACTTGGGAAACACCTGACCTGAAAAAATTAATGGCACAGCAAAAGAAACTTTATGATATTATCGTAAAAAGATTTTTGGCGGTCTTCGCAGACGATGCTTTGAGAGAGAGTATGAACGTCAAACTCGACGTCAACGGAAATATTTTCAACCTGGTCGGGAAGAGGACTATCAATCCTGGCTGGACAAAGTTCTACGCTCCTTACACAGCTACAGAGGAACTGATCCTGCCTGAGATGAAGCCTGGCGATAAGATAAAAGTGAAAAAATTTGACATGCTCTCGAAACAGACTGAGCCTCCAGGGAGATATTCGCAGGGAAGTATACTGAAAGAACTTGAGAAAAGAAATTTGGGGACGAAGGCAACGAGAGCAGAAATCCTGCAGACGCTTTACGATAGGAAGTACATTGTCGGAAAATCGATACAAGTCACGAAGCTTGGTGAGGCTGTTGTGAAAGTTCTGAAAGATTACTCACCAGAAATTTTGAGCGAAGATCTGACGAGACACTTCGAAAAAGAGATGGACGACGTTTATAATGAGAAGAAAAAGAAGGAAGAAATTATCGAAGAAGCTAAAGGGACTCTTGAGAAAATTTTAAAGGACTTTAAAAAACACGAAAAGGATATTGGTAAAAAACTTTTAGAAGCTCTTCAGGTATCGAGAGAAGATGAGAGAACTCTCGGAAGTTGTCTGAACTGCAAGACCGGCCAGATGAAAGTTTTCTTCTCGAGATTTACGAAAAAAAGATTTGCCGGATGCTCGAACTATTTCAGGTGCGCGAAGTGTGGTTTTACGAGGACCGCATGCAAGTGCAAGTGTGAGATTTGCGGTGGTGTAAAAGGCAAGTGTAAGTGTGCATGGAAGGACAAGAAATGGCTACCCTCATGCCAAACAGGTTTCCCATTACCTGCAGTTGGGATGATAACCTCAATGAATAAGCAATGTGAAGTTTGTGGCTGGCCGATGATACAGGTCTGGAGGAAGGGAAGCAGACCGTTCAGGATGTGCATTAACCATCTGTGTAAGAGCAAGGAAGACTGGGGTAAGAATAAAAATAAGAGAGTAAGGAAGAAAGTTTCTGTTCAAGCCAAAGAGAAAAAATAGTATTTAGGATTTTCGGGTTTTGAAAAAAAAAAAATTATAATGATTCCTCTTTGATCTTTAACTCATCTCCTATCACCGGAATAGTCTTCAAGTAGCCCCAACACGCGTAGAGCTCGGGATCACGAATCAAGCATGCCAATTCGTCTTTGGTAATGAGAAGTTCGCAGCACATCATTTCGTAGACAGAATCCATCCCACGCCTGCTCACTTGTTCAATCGTTCTAGTGCTCGTCATGATCTCTCTTGCTGCCGATTTCACATTTTCAAGATAGGAAAACGTTTTTTCCAGATTTCTGAAGTATAAATCACTCATTCAAATTACTCCTCTTTTTTTCAAGGGAGATCAGAACAAGACCCACTGTTATTTTATCAGGTTAGCTCATAAACATTTCTGTATTTTATTGCAATATTCTGCAAGCGAAAAGTTGATAAGACAGTAAAAACAAATATCTTTTCTGAGTTCTCTTTTGATATTTTAGAAAAGTTTATACTCTATCCTAACAAATTTCTATAGTGAGAAATTCTTTACATGGGTCTTCTAGAAGGATAATTCCTGGTGAGATTTACAGTAAAGATGAATTGGATGACTCTGGCGCTGTTATGTCAGCTCAATGCTCTGGAAATGAAAAAGTTTTTTCTAGTAGCGGTTATGATTATCATGGCAGACCAGTTGGCCAAGATAAGTATCAGATGATTTATAAGACAAAGTCAAAACACAACAGTCAAGAAAACAAATAAAGTTTTTAAGAAAATGAAGAAAAAGTATTTTTGAATAAATATAGTATTATAAATATATCCCAAAATTAATTCTAAGGAATATAATTACAATAATTATTTAATTTCTGTTTCTTTCTCAACTTCAGGTCTTACAATCTTAACTTTTCTTATTAACTTATTAAACATTTCTGTTCTATCAATATGGGTAGCTTCTAATAACCCTTTCACTTCTCATTTTTATCGCACTTTTCTCTATACTCACAGAACTTACACATCCACTCCATATCATTAACCTTCTTCGCTTCAGGCTCTGGTGGTCCGTTGTTTTTCAGATGCTCGTGCAGAAACCTAAACCTGTCGAAAATCTCTGCTCCTTTCTGCGGGTCAAACTCAACGTCGAAGACCTTGCTCTGCAAATTGTTCTTGTCTATGTAGAGAATGACACCATTGTGCACCCCAGTCGCCTCCATGTAGAACATCAACTGCATAACGTGGTTTGTCTGCGACTTTTTGACTACCGAAACGTCTTTCGTAGATTTTACTTCGACGAGAACGTTCTTTCCAGAAGCCTTCACAAGCACAAGGTCGTCAACTCTCCCGGATATAGTAAACTCCTTCTCCTCTATCTCAAAAGGCATCTCAGACTTAAGCAGCTCTACCTCTTTGTTCTTCTCCGACTTCAAAACTTCCACTACAAAGCCGTGGATGATGTTGCCTGCCTCGAAAACTTTCAGAAGGTCTGTGTCCACCTGCCTGGGATATTTGTAGGAGTACCACAATTTTCTCAAACAGTTGCCTATCTCAGAAGGATAGTACCTCCCTATCTGCTTTGGCTTGTGCTCCCTGATTATGTGGTTCTCCACCATCTTGTCGAAGTTTATCATTATTCAGAATTTACAATCCTGAAAATTTAAAGAAAATTTATGCCTAAGATGGATTAGATGAAAAATTGTATTTTAAGTTTATTATTCTAATAAAAATCATGACAATAGAAATAAGAGGTCACCACATATGTATTTTCAAATATTGGATAGATGAAAAATTCGATAGACCGCCTGTACTTTCCAACAACCATCATCAAGAACAGACTTTCATTGACATAAATAATTCACTTTTAAATAATCCTGATTCAGAAATCAAAATAACAGATAGCCACGATGATATATGTAGAGTATGTAATTACTTCGATGGAAAAAATTGCAAGGAAAGAACAGATGGAGAGCTCTCTACTTTTGATATGGAAGAAATTAAAAAATTTGGATTATCTTGCAATAGCGTGTACACTTCGAGAGAATTAGTTGAAATGTTACGAAAATAATTTCTTAGATTTAAAATTCATCTAAGGTAGTTTAGTGGAATAGAAAAATTTTTAATCTAAGTTCTCAGCTTGATTATCAGTTCCCTGCAATATGCTGACACGTCATATATCCCTTTTTTATTCATATTGGGGAGTTTGTATTTTACCAAGTCAAATTGGGACAGACTTCCCAGATTAGTCTCCAGTTTTTCTGGAGGAATCCTCAGATCAATGGAAATCTTTCCGAGAGTAGAAGCGCCGTTTATCATGAAGAATTTTAATAAACACCTACAGTAATCTAATTATGATTAAAGCTGTGATCTTTGACCTAGACAACACACTGATAGATCTAATGGGGATGAAGAAAAGATCTTTTGATGCGGCAATTTCTGCGATGATCAAAGCCGGGATGAAAGTCAAGAAGAGAAAAGCAAATTTAATTTTGAAAAAACTCACGAAAAAATATGGTGTCGAGTACCAAAAAATTTTTGACGAGCTCCTAAAAGAAATCATGGGAAGGGTTGACATGAGAATACTTGCAGCTGGTGTAGTCGCGTACCGGAAAGTCAAACGAGAAATGATTAGACCTTATGACAATGTCGTGCCCACTCTGAAAAAACTAAAAAAGAATGTCAAGATAATCGGTATAGTTACTGATGCTCCGAAATTTCAAGCCTGGACAAGACTCTATGATATGGAAATCGATAAACATTTTGACTTCGTTTTGACTAAGGAAGACACAGAAGAAAAAAAGCTAACTGGTATACCTTTCAAGAAAGCAATAAATATGCTGGGTTTTAAGCCAGAAGAAATATTGGTCATAGGTGACTGGATCAAGGGAGATATTCTTCCTGCAAAAAAATTGGGGATGAAAACCGCCCTAGCAAGATATGGGCGATCTGGCAATGAAATAATCGAGAAGAGCAGATGTAAGGCCGATCATGTTATAGATGACATTAGCGAGATATTAAAAATTGTCTGAATTCCAAAACTGTTATAAGCTGTTTAAGACACATTTAAATTAACAAAATGGAGGATAATTTTTCATGCCAGAAGAAAAACAACAGAAGCAGCATGTGAATGTAGAAGTTGATCACAGCAAAGAAGTTTTCTACACAAATGATTTCGCAGTTAACGTATCTAGGAACAGGGAGATAGTCATAGACTTCAGGCAGACTCTGCCGAGGGCCGACGTCCTGCCTAACGGGCAAGCAATAAACTCCATATCAGTCAAGCACACTGCAATCATTATGCAACCGACTCTGATGAAAATGTTGGTTCTGATATTGAAAGAAAACTTAGAAAAACTTGAAAAAGAAATGGGAAAGATAAAGCTGCCTGACAAGTGGAAGATGGGCAAGAAGAAAGAGAAGATTATCGCTACAAAATCAGAATCATCAGTCGGATACATAGGCTGAAAATTTTTAGCGATCGATCGGTCAGGTTTTGTAAAAAATATCAGTAATATACTTTGAAATATATTTTAGAAAATATATATTACAGAATATAACAATGGAAAAAATAAAAACTATCCCGACACACACCCAACGAAAACTTTAAATATTAGTTTAGATTAAATAAACACTAACTATGTCAGACGAGAAGAAAAAAGCAGTGCTCATCGCTTTCTCAGTCAACAGCCAGAAGTTCGAATCCGTAAGTGAGAGAGGAAAATTTTTCAAGTCATTGTACGGATGGAAGCAGATGGTCAGGAAGGAAGTTGTCGATCACAAGGGAAAAAGAAATGTACAAAAAGGAGAGAAGGTCTACACTTATCACAGGGAAGGTGTGCTTGATGAAGTGCCACATGTCAAAGTGGACCAGAGCTCTTTCATTGTTCCAGAGGATGAGTTCCGGAAAATTTTTAGATTCATGAAAGAATGGCACGATAAGGTTATGTTTAAAAGTTTCAAAATATTATTGGAGGACAAAAATATTTTGAAAGCTTTTGAGGATTTTGACGAAGAGGAAGAAGAAGCAGAGGAAAATGTAGAAGAGGAAGTTTAGATAATTATGGCAGAAGATAAAGAAATCAGACTTAAGGTCGGAGAACTGACGGCCAGGGAAGAGGCTGGAAGAGGAATAGTAAGAATTGACTCTGGCACAATGAACAAACTCGGTGTGAGAGAGGGAGATGTTGTTGAAATAGACGGTGGTAAGAAAACTGTTGCCATAGCAGTTCGTGCTTATCCTGCTGATGTCGGCCTGAATATTGTGAGAATGGATGGGATAACAAGAAAGAATGCAGGCTCTGCTGTTGGTGAGTATACCAAGATAAAAAAAGCTGACGTCAAGGAAGCAAAAAAAGTTGTCTTGGCTCCGGCCGAGAGAGGTTTGGTCATACACATACACCCTAATCTGATTAAACAAAATATTTACACTAGACCTGTTGTCAAAGGCGATATAGTTGTTCCTTCGCCTGTAGTTAGAAGGAAAAGTGATGGCGGGAGTTTCTTTGAGGAATTTTTCGGAATGGACTTTGAGGATATTTTCTTCACACCGTTTCCAGGCGAGACCAGATTTGTAGTCACAAACACCGATCCGCAAGGACCTGTAAGAATAACGGACATGACGGAGATAGAAATTTTGCCAGAACTTCCCGAGTCGATGAAAATTGAGGAAAGAGCTCTACCAGCCGTGACTTATGAAGACATAGGTGGGATAAAGCCAATCGTAGAAAAAGTCAGAGAGATGATTGAACTTCCTCTGAGACATCCAGAACTTTTCGAGAGACTGGGCGTCGAAGCACCAAAAGGAGTTTTGCTCTACGGACCGCCTGGAACGGGTAAGACTTTGCTCGCAAAGGCTGTTGCAAACGAATCAGGTGCATACTTCATTACGATAAGTGGACCGGAGATAATGAGCAAATGGTACGGACAATCTGAAGAAAACCTTAGAAAAATATTCGATGATGCTGAGAAAAATGCTCCGAGTATAATTTTCATAGACGAGATAGATGCGCTTGCACCGAAGAGGGAAGAAGTGAGCGGTGAAGTCGAGAGAAGAGTTGTCTCTCAGTTGCTGACTCTGATGGATGGTTTGAAAAAAAGAGGTAAAGTAATCGTTATAGCTGCTACGAACAGACCTAACGCAGTTGATCCTGCTTTGAGAAGGGCTGGAAGATTCGATAGAGAGATAGAATTTCCTGTGCCAGATAGAAATGGAAGGTTGGAAATTTTGAAAATTCACACAAGGAACATGCCTATGAACAAAGATGTAGACTTGGAACATCTTGCTGATATCACTTACGGATATGTCGGATCAGACATCTGGGCACTCGCAAAAGAAACAGCAATGTCAGCGCTGAGAAGAGTGCTTCCTGAAATCAAATGGAAGACCGAAGAAGAACTGCCGAGAGAAGTAATGGAAAAACTGGTTGTGACTAAGCAAGATTTTGAGAACGCTTTGCTAATGGTCGAGCCGAGCGCTATGCGTGAGGTCCTGGTTGAGATACCGAAAGTCAAGTGGACTGACATCGGTGGTTTGGAGGAAGTTAAAGAGGCTTTGAAAGAAATGGTAGAATGGCCACTAAAAAATCCTGATGCTTTCAAAAGATTAGGTATAGAACCTCCGAAAGGAATTTTGCTGTACGGTCCTCCGGGGACTGGTAAAACTCTACTGGCAAAAGCTGTAGCTAACGAAAGCGGAGCGAACTTTATATCAATCAAAGGTCCTGAACTGAGCAGCAAATGGTTCGGTGAGAGCGAAAGGATGATTAGAGATTTGTTCAGAAGAGCTAAGCAGGTGTCACCAGTGATAATTTTCTTCGATGAGATAGATGCGCTTGCACCGAAAAGAGGATTCAGTATGCATGAAGCGACAGAAAGAATTGTCTCGCAACTTCTAACAGAAATGTCTGGACTTGAGGAGCTGAAAAATATTGTGATAATTGCAGCGACGAACAGACCTGACTTGGTCGATCCAGCTTTACTGAGACCGGGAAGATTGGATAGAATGATACTAGTGCCTGCGCCAGATGAGAAGACGAGACTAGAAATTTTTAAAGTGCATACAAAGGATATGCCTCTGACCAGGGACGTAGACTTGAAAGATCTTGCAAAAAAAACAGAAGGCTACTCTGGTGCTGATATAGAAGCTTTGTGTAGAGAAGCGGCGATGAATGCACTAAGGGAGAACATGAAAGCGAAAGAAGTGAGAATGAAACACTTCAACGAAGCTTTGAGGAAATTCATACTAAGCATAACAAAAGAAATGATCGCACATTACGAAAAGTTTGTTGAAAGGCAAAGAAAGCTGAAGGAAAGAGGCGGGGAGGAAGAAAGGCCAATGCCTGCCTATATAGGCTAGTTTTTATTTTTTAATCCGCTCAGAAAAGTTCTTGATAAATCTTTTTATTTATCAAATTAAATTAACATCTAGTGAAAATATGAAAAGAACAACAGTTCTTTTGGGAATAATACTAATGACGGCAATTCTTTCGTCAAGCGCAGTTTTAGCAAGACAATTACCAACAATAGGAAATGTTGAGAAAACAACTTTCAAGAATCTAGTACAATCATACTTCCACCCATCCATAACCGGCTGGGGAATAGGACTGAACACAGCTAACGACAACTACTTGGTGGCGAAGTTCCATGCTGTTTCTGTCAAAACTATTTCGAGATCTGATGTACTTCAGATCATAAAAGAGGCGAAGAGCGGAAACGCAACAAGCTGGTTGGAAGTTAGAGACAGGATAAAAACTGTAATAGACAACAATGGCACTACACTTGTTAAGGGAAGGATTCAAATAAACAAGGAGCAGTACATCCTGACAGGGATAGTCAAAACCGAAACAACATTTACAGGCGACATCAGGATTACACCCAACTACTCGACATGCGTTGCGACAAACGTTTCTGCAGAGAACTGCGAGCTACAGTCAACAAAAGTAGGATATCTCTCTATCACCAAAAAGTCGGCCGAGCTCGAGCAGGGTAAAGACAGAGTTTGGGCCGGGATCATGAATTTCAACAACACAGCATATACATTCGTTGCACTGGTCAATCCTCGAACAGGTGAATAAAAATGGATAAAAAAGTGATTGTGATAGTTACAGCTTTGGTAGTGGTTGCACTAGGATTGGCATTAAATTTCATAATCAATCCTTCCATATTTACGATATCTCCTTCTGTGACTTCAGTTGAAGAATCGCTACTATCAGATCAAATAAACACACTATCAGAGGAACAGTTGGCGATGATATCAACCGATGCGTCGGATTTCTCTCTTGCTGCACAAGACTCGATTGCCATGGACAGTAGTATTTTCATGTATCAGTAAATTTTTCTTCTTTTTTATTTCTTTGAAAAACAAAAATAATTATATGGGAATTTTAAGGGGACTCGGTAAATTTTTTGGGAGCCTTTTCTTCTCAACGTTTCTGATTGCAACTCTCCTTCTTGTGGCATTTGCACAGCTTACTGAATACGGTAAACTGAAAAGTTTGGCAGTACCCTTAATGGAATCTGTTTTTACACAACAACTCGGATCACAAATGACAAATGAAAACCTAAACACTTTTCATTCAATGTTAATACAAACATGCCAGGGAAAAGACAGCATAGAAATTCCACTAGGAGAAAGTAACATAACGGTCAGCTGTACTAAAATAACTGGGACTACTTCAGATAAACTGATAGCTCTTATTGCGACATCGATTGCTGAGAAAAAATTCGACGAGATTTATTACAAAAACTACACATGTGATTTCTTGGCATGTATACAGCAGGGTGGGCAGGAATCTCTCATAGTGATACTTTCACAACATGCTAACAATTTCTTCAAATCGGTAATGAGTTATTCTATTATCGGAGTCATTTCCGGCGCTATTCTGATCTTCATATCTTCGGAAACATGGAGCGGTAAGTTGAAAATTTACGGCTGGAACATGTTTTTCACAGGCGGTCCAATCATTTTGATAGATTATCTCAAGGACATTCTCATTTCAAAATTCGCTACGCAGATACCAAACGAGATTAAGGGAGCGGTAGGAAATATAGTGGGCAAGACGTTGGAACCATTGATTACTTATTCAATAATTATTCTCGTTGCAGGTGTTGTGTTGATTATT
>Ga0315282_10000917_pt1 | contig 57866 bp, 55 predicted proteins | sample YL17G07_20_MG_FD_203693 | JGI IMG/M metagenome (GOLD analysis project Ga0315282, IMG submission 203693) | Sediment microbial communities from Yellowstone Lake, YNP, Wyoming, USA - YL17G07_20 | ecosystem: Environmental > Aquatic > Freshwater > Lake > Sediment | place: USA: Wyoming | collected...
GCTCACCGCGCGGCTGGACATTCCGCACCTCCAGCGTCTGCACGAGGCGACGGGGAGACCGCTGGTGCTGCACGGGGGGTCGGGGATCGCCCCGGAGTACCTGCTGCAGGCAGCGCAGCACGGGGTAACCAAGCTGAACATCGCCACGGAGATCCGGCAACCTTACCTGCGCGTCTGGGAAGAGACAGGGAGTGAGGGCGAAGCGCAGCGCGCCGTGGCGGAGGTGGTGCGGGAGCTGGTGACGACGCGATTGCCGCTGCGGGGGACGGGGCGACTGCTGAGTGAGTAGCGGTCAGCGCAGGGGCTTGAGAGCGGGGTAGAGTTCGCGGTAGCGGGCGAGTTGTTCGGCGTAGGCGGCGGCGAGATCGGGCTCGGGAGCGATGGCGGCGCCGGAGCGGACCGTACGGGCCACGGCCTCGCCTGCATCCCGATAGACGCCAGTAGCGATTCCCGCCAGTAAGGCGGCCCCGAGGCAGGCGGCCTCGCGTACCTCCGGGGTCTCGATGTGCACTCCCGCGAGAGCGGCGCGGAGGCGGAGTCCGAGCCTGGAGCGCGTGCCCCCGCCGGTGGCGACGAGGGAGTCGAAACGGCCCACGACGCGCTGCAGCAACTCCACCACCAGCGCGAACTCACAGGCGATCCCCTCCAACACCGCGCGATGCAGCTGCGCGCGCGTGGTGGTGGGCGTGAAGCCATAGAGCGCGCCGCGGGCGGCGGAATCGAAGTGCGGGGTGCAGGACCCGATGAGATGGGGCAGCGCGATGATCCCAGTGGGTTCGTCGGGAGCCGCGGCTTCCAGCGCGGCATAGGGGTCGCCATCGCCGGCCGGGTGCCCGAAGGTGTCACAGGACCACTTCGCGGCGATACCGGAGGGGAAGTAGGCGATGGTCATGAAGCGGTCGGGGAGGAGGTAGCAGTACGAGTCTATGCCTGCGGCAAGCGCCTCCGCGGTCAAGGAGGGTGCGGCGACCACGGCGGTCAGGCATTCGTAGGTGCCGAGGGAATCGGCGACCGCGCCGGGCGCGATGGCGCCCGCGCCGAGCGCGGCACAGGCTTGATCGTGGCCTCCCACCACCAGGTGGACGCCCGCGGGGAGGCCGACGGAGGCGGCCGCCTCTGCGGAGAGCGTGCCGGCTACTGTGCCCGCGGGCACCGGTTGGGGCAGCACCTCCGGCGTGATGCCCGCCGCCGCGAGCAGTGGCTCGGACCACTGCCGGGTTCGGACGTCGAGCGCCATGTAGCGGGAGGCGAGGGAGTGGTCCACGTAGGCCGCGCCGCCCAGTCTCGTGAGCAGGTAGTCGAGCACGCTGGCGAAGCGGGCGCTGGTGCGGAAGAGGTCCGGCTCGTGCTGTCGCAGCCAAGAGATCTTGAGCAGAGGATACATCGGGCTGAGCACGAGGCCGGTGGTGGCGAAGACGGTCTCTCGGCCCATCTCCTCTTCCCAGCGGAGGGCTTCGGTACGCGCACGGCTGTCAGCGTTGAGGATCGCGGGGCCCAGAGGCCGACCATCGGCGTCGAGGGGGAGAATGGTTTCGCCGTGGGTGCCGATGGTCAGCGCGGTCACCGGATCATCTCCCGCACCCGCGCTCGCCTGGCCCATGGCGCCGGCCACCGCCTGCCAGAGCACCTCCGGGTCAAGCTCGACGCGGTCAGGGGGCGTGAAGGTGGGGCGATAGGAGACGACCGCGTGGGTCAGTTCGCGACCATCGGCCGCGAAGAGGGTGGCCTTGCAGGCGCTGGTGCCGACATCCACTCCCATCAAGCTCACGGCCGGCTCCTCCCAGACGTCTCAGCGCACGAGCGGGAGCAGTGTGTCCCGGACGTAGCTCGCGTTTCGTCGGGTGGCTTCGTCGGGGTCTGACACTGAGGGGGCAGATTCGTCGTCCACTATCACCCAGCCTTCGTACCCGCTCTCCGCGAGGTAGGAGACGATAGCGGTGAAGTGCGCTGTGCCTTTGCCCAGCTCGGCCCATTCGCCCGAAGCCGATATATCCCTGAAGTGCACGTGCCTGACTCGCGGACGATAGGTGCGGATCACCTCCAGCGGGTCCATTCCGCCGCTGATGATGTGCCCGGTGTCCGGCACGAAACCGACCAGCGACGGATCCAGCTCGCCTAGCAGAATCCCGTACTCGTGCTGAGTCCGAAAGACCGAACCGGGCGGCGAACTCGCGTGGACGGCGCATGGTATCCCTCGATCTGCCGCTCGACCGGCAACCTCATTCATGCATCGAATCGCGTTCCGCTGGCGCTCGCGAAGGTGGGACCGGTCCTTGCCGGACCTCGGGCAGAGCTGCAGGAGCGAACCCGGGGACCGGCAGATGTAATTGATCACGCGAGCGGCACGCGCGGCTTCTTCAGAGGTCTCGCCGGCGTGGCGCCAGTCCTCAATATAGCAGATGGCCGCCAGACACATGCCCCTGGAATCCAGAAGCTCCTTGAGCTTCGCCGGATCTTCCGCGTGCTCTCCGAGCATGCACACTTCGGGCTCGATGCCTTCGCCGCCGCACTCGGAGACAACCTCGACGATGTGGGCGATCTGCCCAAGGTATCTGTCGGATGACATCTGCCAGGTGTAGGTCTCGAATCCGAACCTCATGTCGTTTCATCCGCCTTTCAAACGGTACGCGCGGCCGAGGGCACCGCCGCCGCTCGCGACATCCTGGGCGCACCGAAAGCCCAGCTTCGCCGTCCGCGCGTGTGCCTCCACGCCGTGGTGCTCGCAGCAACTGGAGTTGCGGAGGTGGGAGACGAAGGAACCACCAATGCAGTACCCGCCCTGGACCCACTCCCACACATTGCCGACCATATCGAGACAGCCGTAGGGGGAGGCGCCGGCGGGGAAGGCGCCTACCGGCGTGGGGGACCAGTCCGCGTCGGAGGGCCGGCCATCCGCGGTATTGCACCTGGTCTCATCGAAGTCATCGCCCCACGGCCAGCGCCGGCCGTCGGGGCCGCGGCAGGCCTTCTCCCATTCCGCGAAGGTGGGGAGCCGCTTTCCGGCCCAGCAGGCAAAGGCCTCGGCCTCAAAAAGCGAAAGGCCCCGGACAGGCAAGGCCGCATCCTCCTCGAGGCAGGACACCATGGGCCCCTCCCACCGGGTCGCCTCCCGAAAGGTCCATCCCTCCGGCGACCACAACGCCTGGCGCCCATAGCCTCCATCAGCAATGAAGGCCTGGTACCGCGCGTTCGTCACCGGAGTGAGGTCGAGGAAGGAGGCTCCCAGTTCTGCGATGGAGAGGGGCGGCCGCCCGAGTTCGTAGGTGGTCCAGGGCGCGCCGGTGATGAAGGGGCCGGCGGGGATGAGCGCCATGCCGGCAGGAGGCGTGATCCCGGGCGAGTCGTCCGCGTCCGGGATCTGCTCTCTGAGCGCGCGGCGCAGCCGGGCCCACTCAGTCTCACCGCCGGCCCGCCCGTGGCCGGGGAGGGGCGTGGGCGCGGCACTGGAGAACAGTTTCACCGCGACCGGCTCGGCGTCGCGCTCCCCCCTTGCCCACTCCAGCAGCGGGAGCGCGCCGAGATGGCCTTGCTCGGAGGGCCAGGCGCTCTCGATCTGCACCTCGTCGGGATGGGCCTGCGAGGGGTCGAAGGCGCCGGAGGTCGGTGCGGGGACTTCCACGCACGCGAAGCCGGTGCTCTCATTCAGGCTGAAGGGCAGCCTCGCGATGGGGTACAGGTAGACGGCATGGTGGGGGTTGAGACGCCGGCCGAGATCAGCGATGAGTTGATCGGCGAACCGTACGGCCTCGGCGAGATCGGCGATCCCGGGAAGCTCCTCCTCGGCCACGCAGAGATGAGGGCTGCAGTGACCGCTGTAGCGGAGGGTGTAGGGCACGGCGAGCGCCTCCATGACGCCGACCACCGGCTCGATGGCGCGCCAGGCATCCTGCCACTGCTCGGCATCCACTTCGATGACCACGTCGCGACCTCCGGCCCAGTGGCGACAGACGGCGTAGTGCAGAGAAGGATAAACGGGCGGCACGTCGTCAGGCTGGACTCCTGCAAAGGCCCCGCTAAGCCAAGAGGAAAGCTGGTCCTGAAGCGCCTCCACCGACTCGGCCAGAAGTCTGGGCTGGCAGAGCTGGTGCCGGCCGTGCGGCTCCGAGGCCGAGCACAAGACAACGTGCCGCTTGGGGAGCACGCGCAGGAGGTAGCGGAGGAAGTCCTCCCGCAGGTAGTAGCGCCGGACGTCCCCGCAGGTCAGTGGCCGGATATCTCCGCGGTCCATAGCAGGCAGGTTCGCCACGGCCGCGTCTCCGGCCTTCTCCGGATCGGCCCGCTCGTGACCCCGAGGGTTTCCGCAGGGCGCTACCCGCGACCGGTGGAAGATAGAGGTGGTCATGCGCGTATGGCGCACCCGCATCACGGCCGGAAGAGGAAGTCATGCCGCCAAAGAAGATCCGCATCGCCGTAGCTGGATTGGGCCGCATCGGATGGAAGTGCCACTGCCGGGAGATCGCGCAGCATTCCCCGTTTGAGCTCGCCGCCGTTCACGACACCGATCCCGGCCGGCGGCGGGAGGCAGAGACCGTGTATGGCGTGACCGCCTATGCCAGCTATGCGGAGATGCTGCGATCGGCCGACCTGGAAGCCGTGGTCGTTGCCACGCCGACGCACACGCACAAGGACCTGGCCATCGAGGCGCTGCGGGCGGGGTGCCACGTGCTCCTGGAGAAGCCAATGGCGGTGACCGGGAAGGAGGCCGCGGAGATCGTGCGCGTGGCCAAGGTTGAGGGACGGCTGCTGACGGTCTTTCAGTCCATGCGGGCCGTGGCCTACTTCCAGCACCTGCGCCGGATCGTCGCCTCGGGCTTCCTCGGCCGCGTGTACCACGTGAGCATGGGCGGGTATCGGTATGTTCGCCGGGATGACTGGCAGAGCCTGAGCCACTACGGAGGCGGCGTGATGCTGAACGCCGGCTCCCACTTCCTCGATCAACTGCTCCAGCTCATCGGGTACGACGTGAAGCAGGTGTTCTGCTACCGCTCCCGGGTCGCGACGTTGGGTGATGCAGAAGACGTCTTGAAGGTCGTGTTCGAGACGCAGACCGGCGTGCTGGGGGAGTGCGAGATCAACCAGGCCTCGACGATCACGCCGTTTTCGCTGCTAGTGTGGGGCACGACCGGCGCGCTGGAGATGTCTCCCGCCCAGGACTCGTTCGTGGTCACCCGCCTCCGGAAGTCGGACCTGCCGCCGAAGAAGCTGAATGCGAGCCTGGCCAGTCGGAACCGCCGCTACCCCTTCGACGATCCGTGGCTCTGGAGAAAGACGATCTTGGTAGACCCGGACCGCACGGTGGACATCTACGCCAACCTGGCGTCCGCGATCCGACGGGGCACGCCGCTCTTCGTCAAGCCCGAAGAGCCCCTGGCCGTTATGCGCCTCATTGACCAGTGCGTGCGAGCCAGCGGCGAGATCCACGACCTGGAATCCCAGGCCCGCGCGGGCGCGAACCGAACCTAGAACTCCGGCACGGGAGGCACGGGCGCCGGTTCGCCGGTGGCGAAGGAGGTCCTCATCGCGCTGAGCACCGCGACCGGCCCTAGGTAGGCGCGAGGTGGATCGGGTTCAACCCGTGTCCTGAACATCTCGCAGAACTTCGGCGCCCCGATGTGGAATGGCGGTCCGTCCGAGATGAGGCGCGCGTGATGGACGCCTTCCTCCCCACACGCGGTGACGTTGAAGCCGCCGCCGCCCCACCAGTCCTTCAGGCAGGTGATCACGCCGATCGTTCCTCCGTCGAACGCGATGGTCGCGATCCCGTCCGCGCCGTGCCGAGCCGCGGTGACGGAGATAGGGCAAGCGTCCACCAGCTTGAACATCAACTCCACCTGATGTACTCCATGGAAGAAGACACCGCCGTAGCGGTCGTCTATGTCGAGGGGGCCGGCCGTCACCAGTGACCTGAGCTTTCCGATCTTGCCCAGGGCCTCCGGCAGGTCCCGCGCCGATGACTCGAGTGGCAGCGTGCTGAAGCTGGCGATGGGCACGCTCCGAGAACGGGCGAACCGCACGAACTCAATCCCTTCATCCAGGTCCGTGCAGAAGGGCTTGTCCACGAAGGCCGGCAGCCCGGCCTCGACGAACGGCTTGGCCGCCGGGAGATGGTACTGCCCGTCCCGATGGTCCACGACCACCGCCTCCACGCTCCCGATCATCTCCCGCGGATCGCTCACCACGGTGGAGATGGCCCCTTCCCGGGCGGCCTTCTGGGCCAGGTCGTCGGTCTCTCCCCAGACGTGGGTAACTTCCGCCCCGGCGACGATCTTCTCGATGTTCAAGGCCTTTGCGATGATAGTCGTGTGACTGTTCTCCGCCCCGACGATGCCGATGCGCATGGCGCCACCTCGCTTCCTATCCCCCGACGGGCCCTTGCCTTCGCCCCCGCCGGCGCAGCCACCTCTGCGGCCTTGTTCGACTGCACCTGTGGTTCGCGGAGCGGGCGCCAGGGAGCCCCCGGGGCCGAGGGACAAACAGGAAACTGGAGACGGTGGGGCTGTTGAAGAAGGGCTGGGGGGGCGCGGTGCACCCCAACGGGCAGCGTCGTGCCGTCTGGGCGATGGTTGGTCTAGTCCCACAGTCACCTATTCTTTACCTGTCGGCCGTAGGTTGCTGTCCCTGTTATCCAAGGTAGTGGAGGTGAGGGATGACGTGAGGCACCCCCTGCCCGAGCACGACGCAGCCACGCGAAAGGTTTCTGGCGCCGGAGGTGTTTGAATTACTGTGAAAGGTAGGGTAGGAGATACTGGTGGCGCGTTGGCGCAAGGCATCGCACTACGATGCGGTCCCAGACCCGCCTCGCCTACCGCCTGCCGTCATCGCAAGCCGCCCTACCCTGGCCTTGGGAGCGAAGTCGTCGGGACCTGCAGATCACGGCCGCGCAGGCCGTGGGACGGCCATGGCAAGTCGTATCCTCTGTGAGGGCAAGTCGAGGGCGCGGACACCGCGCTGCAGGCCGGCCCCGGAGCCGCCGTGGTCTGGGCTCGACGTGCACATCGGAATGCCGAGTTCGGCACACTGCCGGGAAGTGACGTTTCCACGGCAGGAAGGAGGCTGAGATGCGCGGTCGGCGCGGTTGCTTCGCCGGCATGATCTTCCTGGTGCTAGCGCTGGCCCTGGGGCTGGCCCTCAGGCGTGGATGCCACGTGCAGAGCGCTGCGTCGCGCAGGATGATCGAGAGCCCCGAAAGGCCCCTCGTGCCCGTGCAGGGGGACCAGTTCTCCTTCTCCGACGACTGGAGCCGCGCGGCCTCGTGCTCCTGGCAGGCCAAGCATCCCGTCTGGGTGTACGAGATCCCGCCGACCTCGGGTCGGAGGGTGGCCGCGGAAGGACGGTACGCCACCATCTCGCCGGACGGCACGTGGGTAGCCTACGAAAACGACGGCGTCTGCGTGGCTTCCGCCGACGGCAAGCAACATTGGCGGCTGACTGCTGGGAAGGCCGGAATACCGTCATTCTCCGACCACTTCACCTGGTCGTCCGACGGGCGGTTCATCCTCTACTTCAGCATGGTTGATGGGGACCTCTATGCCGTGGCACTGGATGGCAGCACTAACCACGTGCTGCTCCACGCAGACGGGTTGAACAATACCCTCCGGAGCGCGGAATGGCTGGCCCTTGCCGGCGAGACCGGCCTGCTCGTCGAGTGCCCCGTCGGCGTGCGGATGCCCTGGGTTCCTCAGTACCTCCGTCGCGAACCATTGCTCGTATGGATCAAGCCCGATGCGAGTGCGGCCGTCCTGTTTGTTGGCCCTGAGCACGCCGTCGGGGGAGCCATCGGGGGAATCTACCAAGGCGGCCAGCTGGTTCCGCTCTACTCGCGCAGCATCGGCACCGCGGGCGCAGCTCTACTCGATCTGCCGAACTCACGTGTCCTGGTGTGGGGGCAGGACTCTGATGTTTCCTACCCGGTGCCTTCGCCGGATGGCCTGTGGGCGGCGTTCAGTTGCTCGGGAGGCGCCGAAGTGGTGGCTATGGACGGGAGCCGCAAGGTGCGCCTGGCAGGCTTCCCCAGGCCCCGCGCCTGGTCCCGCGATGGCAAGTGGGTGTATGGCATCCAGTGGGAAGCCGGGCACGGGTTCTCGTTGGGCAAGCTTGTCGCCATCGACTGGCAGCGCAAGGTAAGGTGTGACCTGCTGCCCGTCTCGGTCCACTCCCCCTGGTTCGACGCCAAACAGGGACGTTTTCGATTCCGCATCGGCGGAGGCAGCCGCGAGTGGGGCGCCGCAGAAGTGCATGCCTGGCTGGACCCCGACGCCACTCCCCCGCTGGTTCACATCGAATGGCCCCGCAAGGGGACAATGTCCTTCGCCCCCCCCGGCGAGGTACCGGTGACCGAAGACGTCTATGACGTTCAGGCTGAGAGTCCCAAGATTGTGCCTGTGCAAGCCCTCCGTCTGGCGCCGGCGCCCGCCCAAGGGCCACTGGCCGTCCAGCAGTTGCCGGTGCAGGCCCTGGAACTGGGGCAGCCGCGATGACAGCCTGGTGACTGGCGGGAGGCGCGGTCATTGTCCGACCAAGCCGCATCGGGTATAATACCAATGCCAGTTCCATTCCTCCGTGGGGGCGAAAGGGCTCGACGGTGGGCCGGGAGCTGCAGCACGCGAGCGAAGGCGCGTGGCCTTCTCAAAACACGCACAACCAATAACTGCCAACAGTCAACAGCTGGCACTCGCCGCGTAAGCGGCGACGTCCTCCTAACCGTGCTCGTGCGGCTAGCTTGGGCGTAAACACAACGAGCTTGCCCGGAACCCTGAGGTTCGTAGGGGGGAGGGGAGAACACAAACGAACTAGCGTTCCGCTAAGCCTGCCTGTGGGCGTTCCGGGGCGCGAAGCTAAAACATAGGACACGCTCGTAGTGGGCTGCGGTAACTGCTCATCGGACGTGGGTTCAATTCCCACCGCCTCCACCACACTCCCTCAACATCCAGGAGGGCGAGGGCCGCACGTGCAGGACATGACGCCGGAACCTACGCCAACCGCCGAGCTGCCTAAAGGAGTCCGGTCGCTCTTCTGGGACTGCGACCCAGCCTCCGTGGACCTGGAGAAGCACCGTAGCTTCCTCATTCGCCGCGTGCTCGACCGGGGGAACTGGGACGCCATCACGTGGCTGCGGCGGACGGTAGGAGACGCGGCCCTGCGAGAGTGGTTCCTGCGAAAGGCCGGCGGCGGCCTGGAGCCTGCCAAGCTGAGGTTCTGGGGCCTGATTCTGGACCTGCCACGGGACCAGGTTGACGGGTGGGTGCATCAGGCGCGGGCCTCGATCTGGGGCGGGAGGGTGGCCTGACGGGCTTCCACCTGGAAACGCTGAGCAACGCGCAGCGGGAGGTGCTCTGTCCGCTGAGTGAGTTCGCGGTCTCCGAGGGCTTCTACCTGGGTGGCGGTACGGCCGTGGCGCTTCACCTGGGCCACCGTCGCTCTGCGGACTTCGCCTGGTTCCGCCCGGCCGACATTGAGGACCCACTTGTGCTCGCCCAGCAGATCCGCGGGCGCGGATTGGTCGTCGAGGAGGTGCAGGTTGCGGCGGGCACTCTCCACGCTGTCATCGCCGGCGGCCAAGTCAGCTTCCTGGTGTATCCCTATGGTCTCCTCTCCGCACCGCACCGCTGGGATGACCCGCCGCTGGCCGTGGCCTCGCTGGAGGACCTCGCCCCAATGAAGCTTGCCGCGGTGGCGCAGCGCGGGGCGCGCAAGGACTTCGTTGACCTCTATGCGATGGCGCTCCAGTATCGGCCTCTGGAGAACCTCCTCGCGCTGTATCGGAAGAAGTACTCGGTCGCTGACGTCGCTCACGTTCTCACCGCCCTGACCTACTTCGACAGCGCCGAGGAGGAACCGCCGCCCACCATGCTGTGGGACACCTCCTGGGAAACGGTGAAGCGCAGTTTCGAGGAATGGGTCAGGAGCCTGGCCTCGTAGTGGGCTGCGGTAACTGCTCATCGGACGTGGGTTCAATTCCCACCGCCTCCACTCTGCTTCGCCCTTCGGGCTACGCAGAGCGGGCCGTCACTGCACCGAACGCCCCACCGTGGGTTCACCTCTCGTCGACTGCCGCGAAGCAGAGTGCCCTGCGTAGCTCAAGTGAAGCTCTCAGCCGAGGGCGCTTCTGCGCTTCTCCTGGTGTCTGTAGCGCAGTCCTGGGCCTTCGGCCTCACCGGCAACCTATGGACGAGGTGCCCTCATTCGGACGCCAAATCTCCCCTGAAATGGCCTTCTCCCTCTCCATTTCTCTGAACCCATTGGACTCGCCTCACCTCGTCCAATGGGTAGAGAAATCCAGCATTTTGCTTGTTTTTCGCGAAACCGCGTTTTGGCAGTTTGAACCATCACCAGCAGTAGGACTCCGACGTTCTCGAACCGCTTTACCCATGGGACTTGTGTCAGCGTAGCAGATAGGATAGTCCTGCCCCTACCCCTCCTCCGCCAATCACGAGCCACGCGCTGTTGACTCGGTGCCGAAGCAGTAGCAACGCAGCAAGTGACGCAAGGAGAACGGTCGGTACGTCCACGAGAGCCCCCCGGCCAAGTTGCCAGGTGACGGCGGCCATGAGCGCCAATGAGGAAACGTTGACACCATCGAGGGCCGCCCCGGCCAATCGAGACCGCCGCAAGAGAGGCACTAGTGGCCCGCTCAGGGCCACGAAGAAAAAGGCGGGAAGGAAGATGCCGACGGTCGCTACCAGGGCCGCTGCCGGCCCTCCCAGGAGGTAGCCGACGAAGGTGGCGGTGGTGAACACAGGCCCAGGTGTGATCTGACCGACGGCGATGGCATCAAGAAGCTGGGAGTCGGTCATCCAGCCAAGGCGCCGCACAAGATCCGCTCGCAGGAAGGCGAGTAGCACGTAGCCGCTACCGAAGAGGACTGAGCCTATCTTCAGAAAGACGAGGAAGAGGGGCCACAGCGCGAAGCTCGCGGTAGTTCCGGCGGGAGTCGCGCCGGTGACACTGGCGAGTATCGGCATACTCAGCAGGGCCCCCGGTGGCCGGCCCCCATGGTGGCGACGGTGGGAGAGCCAGGCTCCGGCGACAACAACTCCGCCCCCGCCGAAGAGGACGACAAGCTCATTGACACCCAGCAGGTTCGCAGCAAGAGCGGTTAGCGCGACGGAGGCAAGGAACCGCGTCTTGACCGCAGTTCTCCCCAGACCCCACAACGCCTGGAGCACCACTGCAATGATGACGGGCTTTACCCCGTAGAGAAGGCCCTCGGCCTGAGGCAAGGAGCCAAAGCGGACGTACATCCAGGCGATGGCGGTCACCAGGACGAAGGCCGGTACGATGAAGCAGGCTCCGGCAACCAGCAGGCCGGGCCACCCCGCGCGCTGATAGCCGATGTGGATAGCCATCTCGGTGGAGTTCGGGCCGGGGATGAGATTGGTGGCGCCCAGTAGGTCGAGGAACTTCTCTCGGCTCATCCAGCCGCGACGCCGGATGATCTCGTCCTCCATCATCGCGATATGCGCGGCCGGCCCCCCGAAAGCAATGGTGCCCAGCTTCAAGAAGAGCCAGGCAAGTTCGCTCACCCGCGCGGCCTGAGAAGCGTCAGCTTCGGCGGGGTCGCCTTGACGATCATTCACTGCGACGCCTCTCGCCTACTTCGGGGTGAACTGCGCGAGATCATAGATGCCCAGTTCCTTCTCGATGGATTCAACCTGTGCCACAACCCCCTCGAATCCAGCCTGGCCAAAGAGCTCATGCTCCTTGTCCTCGAAGACCTCCCCGAACTCGCGGTATCTCCCTTGGCCGGCCACGCGGGGGAACTGCGGGAACAGCACGGTGTCCTCGCGCGCGGCATGGGGGCGATACAGGCGGGTGAACCGTGCGATCAAGAGGCCAACCTGCTGGCAGTCCTGTGCGCTGACCTTCTCGCTTGTTGTCGGGCTCTGGAGTCTGTCGGTGATGACGCGGCCGGCCTTATGTTGTGTGCGCAGCACGGAGGTAAGGTCGGTCAGGCGCCCCGCCTTCTCGAAGACAGGGAACACGTAATCCTCCTCGAGTTTCTCGTGGTAGTTCTCGATAAAGCGCCGGATCAGCCCGGAAGCGGAGGCAAGCTGAACTTGCGTGAGGATTCCGGCCGCCGCGCGGCGACTGACCTCCTCATAGACCAGGAGCAACCGTCGCAGCACTCCGTGCTCCCGCATCAAGTCCTCATTGGGGGCCACTTCCTCCTCTCCAGGTTCGCGCGATGCAGACTCCTGCGCTCCGAACGCGGCTCCGGCAAGCAGGCTCCCGACACCAGTCAGACCAGCATACACAAAGGCGCGGCGAGACATTGCATTCAACATAGGCGACATCCTCATGCGCTCTGCCCGGCAGATGATCTCTTCTCCTCGGCAGCGCGCAGACCCATCCTAGCCCTAACTGGAAAGCTGTCAATGCAGTAGCAGCCCTCCTTCAGTTGCTGACCGCACAGGGTGAGAGAGGAGGCGCTCCCGACCGAGGGCGTCTTCTCGCGTGTCCTGGCGTCTGTGGCGCAGTCCTCGGGCTCCCGCACTGTCACGAGCATCGGACGAGTTGGTGCGCTCCAGCCCCGTCTCCGCCCCGAGGTCGGCCCTTCGGGCCTCTCGTTCTCTGAATCCTTCGGACTTCTGCCAATCCGTCCCTTGGTAGAGAATCCAGCATTTATGCGGGTTTCCCGGGCCTCGATTTTGCCAGGGTTCGATTCGGACACGCTGACCACTCGGCATTTCGAACCCCCGTCCGATGGGTACCGTCGCCACCCACGCCAGCGAACGGCGCCGTGACTCCCATCGATCATGATTCCTTTGTCCAGTACCAATCCTTGTCGCATGTCTGGAAGCCGGCTGAGTTGTAGAAGGCCTTGCGGTGGTCCCCGTAGGACTCAACAAATGCACGCTCAGCCCCCATGCTCTGCAAGCGCCGCAACCCTTCGAGGAGCATCGCCTTACCCAGGCCCAGCCGGCGATGATCAGGATGCGTGGCGACCGGCTCGAACATGCCGCTCTTCGTTATCTCGTCGTACCAGACCACGCAGAAAGAGGTGAGTGTCCCGTCCTCATACTGCGTCATCAATTCCAGGTCAGGTCGAAACAGCGGCGCCTGCTCCATCTTGATGAAGTGTTCCGGCACCTCTTTGAGTGGCTCCTCCTCGGGATGAAAGCCCGTGTGTCCGGCGTTGACTCTCCTCAGCGCATCCGTCTCTTCAACTGCCGAGACAAAGGAATAGCCGTCGGGAAGTTGCGGCACGAATCTCCTGCTGAGAGCTTGAACATTGTAATAGTTGCCGTCATCGCCCCTCGTGTAACCCCTGGAAACCAAGCGTTCGTTGTGATAGGTATCGCTCTGTCGTGACCAGACATTCAGGCTCTTCTTCCCATCGGGCGTCTCCACAGCGATCACGCCCTCTGCGAAGTCCAGCATCTCATCAGTGAGCGAGTCATATCCAGGCCTGACTTGCAGAAATGCATTGTTGCCTTCCTCTTTATGGCCAATCCCGACAATCCGCCCGTGCTCTCCCCAAATACCGATATAGCGCTGCCAATTGTCATCGCCGCGCGCCATATTCATAGGGTTCACCGCATATTCAGCGAATTCCCACCGTTGCGGCAGCCAGCAATGCTGCGTGCGCGTCTGCAAGTAGATCTCCCTGAGGAAAGACATGACCGCGCAGTAATCGTTGGCGTACCGGCGAAACGTCACCATGTCTATACCTTCCAACCAGTGTTGTTCCCAGCCAGACCGGACGTGTGGTTCCACGCTCCTGACGTGGTCTCGAAAGCGATTGCGCAGAGTCATCAACGAGAAGACAATAGCATAATAGGGAAGTCACCTATTTATCATTAGGTAACTTCCCTACCATGCTTCTTGGCTTCGTTACCAGCACCACGGCCCGATGCGCCTCCAGCGTGAGGCTCCGCACCGGTTCGTAGGCCAGCGACCCCGGGGCCGCGCCGTCCCTGCCGACCTCCCCTCCGCCCCGCGGCCGCACGCGGAAGTAGCGCCTGCCGAGAGCGACGCGTCGCGCCGTTTCGGTGGGGTTCACCAGCACCAGGCCTTTTGCGTAGTGGCGAGCGTACACCTGCCAGCGTGGGTCCAGAAGCTGCGAGATCGCCTTCGGCAGGGGATCCTTCGCCGCGCCGAGGTCAAGGCCGTACTCGGGGAACCACTCCGGCCCGCTGCTCACCTCAAGATTGAGGTAGCTGTGGTTGCCTTTGATCAGCAGGTAGGAGCCGAGGATGAACAGCCGCTCCTCCACCTCCGCGCGGTCGGGATAGCTCTGGGCGATGAGGATCTTGTCCATGCGCACCAGGGGCAGGATACGATTCATCTGCAGTTCCCAGTCCACGAGCGGGTACCACTGCCGGTGGCCGCCTTCCGCGAAACCCTCGATCATCACGCCATCCACGTTCGAGTAGTCGGAGGGGTCGCGGGTCGTGGTAAAGCCGCCGATGTTCGGGATCCACTTCCAGCGGCCGGCAAAGCGGCCGCGGATGTAGTCCGTGAAGTCGTGCTCGCGCCTCGCCCAGTCCGCTTCGAAGGCCGCGTTCACGGCCGGTAGCGGAGGTTTCCACGTGAACCCGTAGTTCGCCACCATGTAGCTGTCTGCAAAGACGCCGTCGTCCTCGTTGGCTTCGAGTTCACGGATGACCTGATCGCTCCACCAGGCCCGCCAGTCGGGGTTGTCGAGGTTCATCAGGTAGTGCCCCCAGTCCCGGCAGAAGACGCGGGAGCCGCCCCAGTGGAAGAACCACTCCTCCTTCACCGCCCCATCGCCCGGCCACTCCTGAACCCACTGGTCCCCGCGCACGATCTGGATGTACCGCCCCGTCGGATCGCCGTTGGCGTCGGCCGGGCTGTGTCCCAGCGACTGGCCCAGCCGGTAGTGGAGCACCAGGAAGTTGGGGTTGTAGCGGCGCAGGCGGCGGGCCTCACTGCGGGTCACCTTCTGGGTCCCCGCGTAGTGCGTCGCCGCGAAGCGCACCTGCGCCTCCGACATGGCTCGGACGTTGAGCTGATCGTTGAAGACGAGGATCCGCTCTCTGGTGCTGGGGAACGGACGGGCCGCGACCGCAACCCCACCACAGGCGACGCTCAGTAGGCACACGACGGGGAACGTCCGCCGCATCACATTTCCTCCGGCACCGGCGAGTGGTTCCGACGGTTCGGCACGCCGCCAAAGGGTACCTGCACGGGCCCGCGCGCCGCGGCCCGAACGGGATCGGGCTGGCGTGCGCCCGCGCACCAGGAAGGGAAGCCGCCCAGGAGTCTCGTACAAGCTGCTGGAGAGCCGCGCGGTGAGAACTCCAAGTCCAGGGCGCCTATGCAGGGGAGGAAGACGGAGATGAGCGGCAACCTGGGCCAATCCCGGACCGTACACTACGCTTGGACGGTGCTGGCCACGGGCCTCCTCGTCGTCTTTGGGGCCTTGGGATTGGCGCGCTTCGGCTACGCCATGGTCCTGCCTGCCATGCAGGAGGCCTTGCGGCTCACCAACGCCCAGGCCGGCGGGCTCGCGACGGCGAACCTTGTCGGCTATCTGGTGCTCTCGCTGATCGGCGGGGCGCTGGCCGCGCGCTACGGGCCGCGGCTGGTGATCACGGCTGGGCTCGGGGTAGTGGCCGTCGGCATGCTACTCACCGGCGGGGCCGCTGGCTTCGCGGGGGCCGCGTGGTGGCGAATGGTCACCGGGATCGGCAGCGGGGCGAGCAATGTACCGGTGATGGGGCTGATGTCCGCGTGGTTCGTCCCCCGCCGCCGCGGTCTGGCCACGGGCATCGCGGTCACGGGATCGTCGGTGGGGCTGATCGCGCTCGGGTCCGTCGTGCCCGGCCTCCTCACGCGCTATCAGGGTGATGGTTGGCGAGCCTGCTGGCTTCTGTTTGCGGTGGGGGCCGGAGGGCTTACGATCCTCGCGGGGCTGGTACTGCGCGATCACCCCTCAGCACTCGGCCTGCGACCGTTCGGCGAGAGAGCAGAAGACCTTCCTGCCCCGGCGGCGTCGGGTCGGGTGCCATGGAGCGAGGTCTATGGGTCGGCCCACATGTGGCACATCGGTGTCGTCTATGCGGCCTTCGGCTTCTCCTACATCATCTACATGACATTCTTCGCCAAGTACCTGATCGCCGAAGGGGGCTACGCGCCGCCGGCCGCGGGTCGCCTCTTCATGCTCATGGGATGGATCAGCCTGCTGTGCGGGCTGTGGGGACCGGTCTCGGACGCCATCGGTCGGAGGAGGGCCCTGGCCATCGTCTATCTCCTCCAGGCCGCGTCGTTCGGACTGTTCGCGCTGTGGCCCGCGCCGCCGGGCCCAGTGCTCTCCGCGGTCCTCTTCGGCCTCACCGCCTGGAGCATTCCGGCGATCATGGCCGCGGCCTGTGGAGATCTGTTGGGGCCGCGCTTGGCTCCGGCCGGTCTGGGGTTCGTAACCCTCTTCTTCGGCATCGGTCAGGCCGCTGGGCCCAGTGTTGCCGGCCTGCTCGCGGATGCCGCTCACTCCTTCAGGCCCGCGTTCCTGCTCGCGGCCGGAGCGGCACTGCTGGGGGCCGTGGGGTCTCTCCTGCTCCGCTCGACCCAGCCTCGACCGAGCGCGGCGCTTCTCGAGCAGGGCGCGAGACCGGCATCGTGAGCAGCTATCGTCTGTCATTGCAGGAGCCTCGCGAAAGGAAGTCTGGATGAAGCGGAAGACCAAGTGGTTCGGGGTCGTGGGTGCGTTACTGCTGCTGGCGCTCAGTGCTCATTACTCCCGGGGAGGCACCTCACGGATGGACACCGCGGCGCAGGAGCAGAAGATCGAGAGGATTCTGGACTCCTACGTGAAGGCCGTCAATGGTGCCGACGCGGACCTGCTCGAAAGCCTGTTCTGGACGGCTGATCCTCGCTTCTCTGAAGTCGAGAACGACCGGGGCAAGCCCCTTGGGGCGAGGGAGTTTCACGAGATCTCGGACTGGATTCGCCAGCATGCGAAGCCGGGAAACAAGCAACGGTTCTACAATACCAAGGTGTACTTCCTGACGCCGGAAGTGGCCTATAGCGTCTCCATGCGTGATGAACTCGATGTCAAGAAGACGAGTCGGGTCACGCTCATCTACCTGAAGAGAGGGGAGGAGTGGCGGATCATCCACGGTCACTTCTCCTACGTGCCCGACTGAGGCCTCCGCGAAAGATGAGGAGTGACGCGAAGCGGCGCGCGTCGGGACACGCCGCATGACAATCCCGCATGGGTAGTCCCTTCGAGATGGTAATGTTACGCCGCGTGCGGTGGAGCCCGGCACGGGAGGAAGAGGCCCATGAGACACACGCGGATCATCGTTACTCACTACGGCGGGCCCGATGCGCTTCAGGTGCTCGAAGAAGAGCGCCCCGACCCGAAGGCCGGTGAAGTGCGGGTGAGAGTGCTGGCCGCGGGTGTTTCCTTGCCCGACATAATGATGCGCGAGGGCCTTCACCCCGAGACGCCCCGGCTGCCCTTCACGCCGGGGTGGGATCTGGTCGGCGTGGTGGATCGGCTCGGCGACGGCGTCTCCGGACCCGAACCAGGCCAGGTAGTGGCGGCCCTTCCGATCCACGGCGCGTACGCGGAGTTCGTCTGCCTGCCGCAGCCTGAACTGGTTCCGGTGCCATCCGGGTTGGACGCCGCCGAGGCGGTCAGCCTCGTGCTGAACTACGTCACGGCCTATCAGATGCTGCATCGTTCGGCGAAGGTCGGACCGGGCCAGCGCGTGCTGATCCACGGCGCGTCAGGCAGCGTCGGCTCGGCACTCTTGCAGCTTGGGCGCCTCGCCGGGGTGGAGATGTACGGTACCTGTTCAGCGCGAGGGGCGTCGGCCGTTTCCGACCTGGGCGGTGTCCCAATTGACTACCAACAGCTGGACTTCGTGGAGGAAATCCGGCGCCTCACGGGTGAGGGTGTCGGCGCCGTCTTTGACGGCATCGGTGGCACCAACATCTGGCGTTCCCGCGAGGCGCTCCGTCCTGGCGGGAGGGTCGTGGCCTATGGCCTTACGGGTTCGCTCCGCGGGGGCCGAGTGGCTTCGGGTCGTCCTGGTCGTCGCAATCGCTTTGGTGAAATCCGCATATTCGGGCTATACATTGTCGGCGGCTATCTTCTCCCCGGCCGGAAACGGCTGGTCCCCTACAGCATCCAGTGGCTCAAGCGGCTGAGGCCGGCGCTGTTTCGAGAGGACCTGATCGCCCTGTTCGACCTCCTTCAGCAGCAGAAGATCAATCCGGTCATCGCGCAGCGATTCCCTCTTGCCGAGGCAAGACAGGCGCACGAGCTGCTCGGGAAGGGAGGCGTGACGGGCAAGATCGTGCTCGTGTGCAACGGGTCAGTCACCTGAATCAGCCGACGGCGTGGGGCGACGGCTCTTCCTCTGCATCGGCGCACATCCGCTCCGCTCCGAAGGAGCCACGCAGCATGGCGTCAGCACCTTACCAGAGCTTCTCCGATACCCGCAGCCTGCTTCCGTCAGCGATGACATTGAAGGCGCGGGCGAGCGCCGCCGCGTAGGGGCTGGTGTTTGCGCCGGCGCCGTTGATGGTCTCGATCACCACATGGAGCAAGGGCTGGAAGCGGCGCGAAAGCAGGGCGTGCAGCGGGGCCAGATACTCCAGCAGCCGCGGGTCGTCGGGCGGCGCGGTGAAGCGCAGCTCCTTCCCTTCGCGCAACAGCGTAAGCACCAACTCGTGGCCGCGGAACACGACGTAATTGCCCGGGACGCGCCGCGGGAAACGACCTTTGAGCGATTCCAGCGCCAAGCCACAGGGCGAGGCCGGGTCGCAGGCGTTCACCCACCATACGGCGTCTTCCGGCAGGCCGCGCTGCAGCGCGCGGAAGGCGCGCGGGGAGATGAACTGCAGGCCCGGGATGCCGTCGAAGAAGATCCCCGAGAGCACCTCGCCGGACAGCTCCATCAGCCGCAGGGCACCAAAGACCTTGGGCCACTGGAACAGGGGCGCCTCGTGCTGAAGCAACTCCCTGAAGAGCAGGCCGTAGCGATCGAGCAGGAGACGCACGCGATCTTTGGCGCGCTCTCTGTCCTCCAGCAGATCCTCCGGCGGAGTTACTTCCGGCAGGCGGTACCAGTTGCCGGCCGACAGCACAGAACCGATCCAGCGCTTCAGTGGGCCCCGGCTTGCCCGCCGGCCTATGGCGTGAGGCCGGCCATTCGATGGGGATACGCTGGGCGGCTGATATCCGGAGATAATGCCTTGGCGCAGGGCCGCCGCACTGTCATTGCTGACGACTCCGTGCCAGACGCCGTCCCACAACTGCACGGTCAACTCGCTCATGCGCCGCGAGGTACGCGCGGCCAAAGCCGACAGGCTATAGCGCGCATACTCGTCCGGCAGGAGATCGCGCAGGGCATCTGTCGCCGCGGCGTGGGAGGCCGTTCGCACCAGGGGCAGATCGTCGTCCAGGCAGAACGTGATCTTGCCCTTGCCCATCCCCAGCCAACGCAACCGCCCCTCCTGCATCAGGCTATCCAGCCAGGCGCTGTCGTACCGGTGTACTCGGGCCGGGAGGATCGCCTCTTCCCACAGCTCGGCCGGGACGACATAGCCGCTGAGCTGTGCGAGGCGCTCCCAGAGCGCATCGGCATCCCGGCCGGGTTGGCAGAGCCCCTGGTGGTGGGCGGGAAAGACGGGAAGCCTGTCACACGGCAGGGGTGTGAAAGAGGGTACGGCTGCGGCGCGCGCCAGGCGCAGCAGTGTCTCGAAGTTCTCCCGGTCGCAGACGTCGTCCTCCGGCCCCTCCTCCACCAGGCCACCCTGCACGAGCCCTTGCAGATCGAGCAGATCCTCGATCTCCAGCAGCAGTGCACCTGGCGACAGACCCAGTGTCTCGGCTATCCACTGCGGATTCACCGGGCCGTAGCTGCGCAGCCATTCGCCTAACAGACTGGAGACCTGCGTTTCGCCATCGGCCGGTCTGCGGCGCGAGGTGATCGGTTCACCATCGAAGGTATGGCAGGGGACGTCTTCCCCCCAGAGCGCGAGTATGCGGGGCAGGTATTCGACCGCGACCACCAGTGGCTCCGCGGCGCCGGCCGGCGCTATCTCGGCCAGCTTCTTCAGGTTGGCGGTGAGCAGTTCCGCTTCGCTCAGGGCGTGATCGCGGGCGATGGCCTCCAAGAGCTGGCGCCACTCTCCCATCGGGATCAGGAGACGTTCCTTGACCCAGTCGAGCAGATCCCGTGCTGACTGGGGCGCGTAACCGACGGCCAGCCGATGGCGTTTGGCGACGAAGCTGGCAACCACTTCGGGTGGTACGGCGGGCCGCAGGGCGGAGGTCATCGCGACCTCGCGGATCAGGTCGCCGCGTAGCTTCGACCGGACGTCGCCGCTCGGCGTGTCGTCCATGTACATGTACTTGTTGACTTGCTCCCAGCTCAGCGTGGCGGCGAACGGACTGGCGAAGGCGTGCCGCACTTCACTCCAGCCGATGACGCCGGCCTCCAGTTCACCCAAGAGGCGGTGCAGCGCTTCCATATCGAACTCGTCCTGCAGACAGCTCCGCCAGGCCTCAAGGAGGATGGGGAAATCGGGATAGTTGGCGACTGATTCCAGCAACTGCTTCGAGCGCAGCCGGCTCACCCAAAGCGGCATGCGCTCCCGCATCTTGCGGCGAGTCAGCAACAGCGCCCGTCCCGCGCATTCGCGGAAGCGCGCCCCGAAGAAGCCGGAACCCTCCAGGCGTTTCGTGAGCAGCTCCTCCAGGCGCGCACTGCTGACCAGGGAGAGCACCTCTGCGCCATTGACCTCTTCGGCCATCAACAGATAGACGGCGTCATCGCCGGCGTAGATCTCCACGCGCGCGCCGTAGCGCTCTTCCCACGCGGCCGACAGGGCAAGGGCGAAGGGCCGATTGACTTGTCCTCCCCAACCCGTATGGATGACGACCTGGGTGCCGGGCACACCCTCGGGACCGGTCTGCACGTGCTCGATCAGCACGTGATGGCGGTGCGGCAGATCGCGGTCGCAACTGGCCTTCTGGAGCTTCAGATAGTCCAGCAGCGCGCGGGCCGCACTCTGATCCAGGCAGTAATCGCGGCGCAACTCCTCCTCGAAGGCCGGATCCTCCAGGCGCTCGTTGGCCGTCTCGAGGAAGGCGCCTATCTTTTCCGAGAAGTGCCAATCGCGATTGAGCGCTTCGCCGCGATAGAAGGGGGCATTGGCGGACATGGCCCCCGCGGGCAGCACGAAGACATCGTTGTGGGTGATGCGTTCGATGCGCCAGTTCTGCGTGCCGAATGTCAGGGCCGAGCCGACGTCGGCCTCCCAGACGTATTCCTCATCCAATTCCCCGATGAGCGCGTTCGTCTCGAGATGGCGCAGATGATAGAGCCCGCGGTCCGGTATCGTCCCGCCTGAGAAGTAGACGTCCTGCAGCGCTCCCGGTCGCGCGCGTACCGTGTTCTCAATGCGATCCACGGAAAGCTTCGGGTTCAGCTCGCGCAGGCGCGTCTCCGCGTACCGGCCCTCCAGCATGTTGAGGACAAGCTCGAACTGCTCGCGCGAGAGGTCGTGGAAGGCCCAACTCCGCCGCACTTCCGCATAGAGCTCGTCAATCGTCCAGGGCTCAACCGCGGTCATGGCGACGAGTATCTGCGCCAGGACATCCAGGGGGCCGCGGATCGGACGGACCGCTTCGATATTCTGCTGCAGGATATTGCGCACCAGCACGGCCGCGGCAAGGATATCCTGGCCGTGGGTCGGCAGGACCGTGGCGCGGCTGACCTCGCCCACCTGATGCCCGGCCCGCCCCACCCGCTGAATCGCGGAGGCAATCCCCGGCGGGGACTGTACCAGGATCACCTCGTCGAGCGAGCCGATGTCTATCCCCATCTCGAGCGAGCTGGTGGCGACGATGGCCCGCAGCCGACCCGATTTCAGCCGCCGTTCGACGTCGAGGCGGATCTCGCGCGCCAGCGCGCCATGGTGGGCGTAGGCCAGCAGAGGCGACCCCGCGCCGTCTTCCTCAGGAGTGTTGATCCGCCACGTCAGCGTCTCGGCCAGTCGGCGGGCATTGGTGAAGATCAGTGTCGAGCGGTGGCGAGCAATGACCGCGCGGCATTCTTCGGCGATCGCGTCCCACACGGGGAGGGCCTCCGCGGCCGCGGGATACCGCACCTCCACCTGATAGGCCTTCTGCCCCGTCGCGCGCACCATGGCTACCGACCGCGGGCGATAGCGGCCGTCCGCCGTTCTCTCGAAACCGCCCACGAACTCGGCCACCAGTTCCATCGGCCGGACGGTGGCCGACAGGGCGATGCGCTGGAACTCGCCGGCCAGGCGAGTGAGACGCTCGACGGCCGTGATGAGATGCGTCCCGCGCTTGCCGCCGACGACGCTGTGGATCTCATCGAGGATCACCACCTGCACGCCGGTCAGCATCCCGCACCCGCCGTGGGAGCTGAGCAACAGGTTCAGGCTCTCGGGGGTCGTGATCAGGATCTCGGGCGGAGTGCGCAGCATGCGCCGGCGCTCACTCGGCGGCGTGTCGCCGCTGCGCGTCAGTACCCGAACCTCCGGGAAACTCTCACCGTGCTCCCCAAAGACCTGCTTCAGTTCGTGCAGCGGCGTCAGCAAGTTGCGTCTGATGTCGTTGTTGAGCGCCCGTAGCGGCGACACGTACAGGACGCGGCAGTGGCCGGTGGGGTACTCGCCGGCTACGAACTGGTTGAGCGCCCACAGGAAGGCCGCCAGGGTCTTGCCGGTGCCGGTGGGTGCGGTCAAAAGCACATGCTCGCCGGCCGCAATCCTGGGCCACGCCATCGCCTGCACGTCGGTCGGCGCCCCTACCTGGGACTGGAACCAGTGCCTGATCAAGGGATGGAACAAGTCCAGGCTATCATCAGGAATGGAGATCAGATGTTTGCCCCTTTTGGCGCCAGTATAGCACGGACGAGTGAGGACGGGAAAGCACCAGGCGGGACGCGCGACCCGCACCGCCGCGCAGGGCTGGCCGCAGGTGCAGAGAATACCGCGAAGGGACGCTGCCATGCGAATCGCCGCCCTCGTGGCCACCCTCGCAATCTGCATGCTCGCGGCCGGAGCTTCCCCGCTCCCGGCCGGCCTTCCGGCTCCGCGCGGTTCGGCCACCGGCCCTGAGCGAGGCGATGGCCTGGAAACGTACGTCATCACGAGTGACTACCAGGAGACGCCCTGCAAACTCCATGTGCTGCTGCCGAGGGGCTTCGATAAGAGCAAGCGATACAAGGTGCTCTACGTCCTGCCGGCCTGGGCACCCAGCAGTGACGGGATCGCGGAGGCGAAGAAGCTCGGTCTCGCCGACACGTACAACGTCGTCTGTGTTCAGCCCGAGTTCAGCGGCATGCCCTGGTACGCGGACAAGCCGGGCGACCCGAAGTGCCGCAACGACAGCTACCTGCCCGAGGTGATCGTGCCGTTCGTTGACAAGACCTACCCTACCGTGGCCGCGCCGGAGGGGCGCCTCCTGGTGGGCTTCAGCAAGTCCGGCATCGGCGCGGTGAGTCTGCTGCTGCGCTATCCGGAGATCTTCGGCCGGGCCGGCTCCTGGGATGCGCCGCTCATGGAGGACAGGAACCGGCCGGAGTACTACGGCTCCGACGAGAACTTCCACCAGAACTACTACGTCCCGACTCTCCTGGCAGCGAAGGCAAAGGTGCTCGCGGGCAAGCCGGCGCGCATGGCCATCGCGGGGGAGGGATGGGGGAGCACCGCGAAGGCGCACCAGCTCATGGACCGTCTGGGCATCCCGCATTACGTCAACGAGTCGCTGCTGGGGGCGCACGAGTGGACCAGCGGCTGGCTCGGGCCCCTGGTGCAGGTGCTGATGGCCGAGGACATGACCCGGCCCACGAGCGATGGGAGGAAGGTGAAGTGAGAACGGTACTGGCGATCGCACTGCTCCTGGCCTGCGCTTCGATCGCGCCGGGCGCGACCCCGGCGGCCGGCGAGGTGACCATCAAGGGCATCATGCTGAGCACCTGGCATTTCTACAAGCACGCCGCGCAGGGCCCGAGCGCGGACCCGAAGAAGGGGTTCGACCTGGTGATCTACGCCTTCGACGGTCCGCCGGAGATGCAGGCGACGCTGCGGGAGGTGCTCGCCGCCTATCCCGCGCGCGGGCTCGATGCCGCGGCCGCGACCGCGCTCCAGGAGCAGTTCGACACGCGCCTGCTGTACCACATTGACACCGGCGATCCAGCGTCGCTGGCAAAGCTGATCCTCAGCTACACCTGGATCAACATCCCGGCCTCGGTAACGGGCACGCTGGAGGTAAAGGACGGCAAGCGGTGGCTGCGGGGGGCGAAGGTGACCGTGGAGGACCGCAAGGCGCTGGGCTTCACCTATCCGCCCCAATGCATGCTGCTGCCAGACCATCCCTTTGTCACGTCGCAGGAGAAGCCCATCGTGCTCAACATCGCGGACGGGCTGACCCTGAAGTGTGTTCCCATCCCGCCGGGGACGTTCATCATGGGGTCGCCCTTCTACCAGATGCCCCGCTATCAGGACGAGTGCCCGCACGAGGTGACGTTGACCAAGACGTTCTGCTTCTCCGAGATCCCCATCACCCAGGAGATGTGGGAAGCGGTCATGGGCAAGGAGGCCAACCGGAGCCGTAACCGCGCCCCGCAATTCGCGGTGGAGGACTCGCCCTTCCCAGACATCCGCGAGTTCTGCCGTAGGGTCTCCGCGAAGAACGAGCGCACGGTGCGGGTGCCGACGGCGGCGGAGCTGGAGTACGTAGGCCGACTGGGCACGTCGAACCCCTGCTTCCCTCCCAAGTACCGGCCGCAGCGCACGGATGTGGCCTCCCGCAAAGGCTGCGTGCCGGTGAAGACGAAGGCCCCCAACGCCTGGGGGATCTACGATCTCCCCGCGTTCGGCATCACCGCCACCAGCGACTGGAAGTCGCCGAACCTTCCGGGCAAGCAGGTGGACCCACAGGGCGAGCCACTGGATTCGCCGTGGGTCTACTTCGACTCGGCCATCCGCTCGACGCAGAAGCAGGACCGGCCGGTTGAGAACATGATCATGATCTCGAGGAACGGCAGCACGCCCAATCCGGCGGTGCACAAGGGGGCCGCGGGCCTGGACTGGGACCGGCCCAACATGCACGACCGCTACAGCGAAGATGGTCTGGACGGAGGCAACGGCTCCTCCTGGATGGGCATCTTCCGGGTGGTGGTGGAGGCAGGCCCGTAGGGCGGACCTCGGTCCGCCCTACGGTTCCGCCTCTTCGCGTCAGCGCTGCGAAGCGGTGCGGCTCGCCTCTTCCCTCAGTGCGGCAGCCTCCGCATCACTTCCTCGAGTGAGGTCACGCCCTCCGCCGCCTTCCGCACCCCCACGGCGAAGCTGGACAGTTGCCCTTCCTCGCGCGCCAGCGCCGTGAGTTCCTCCCGCGGCGCGCCCCGCAGAAAGGCCGCCTTCAACGCCGGGGTGAAGGTGAAGCACTCCTGCAGGGCAAGACGCCCGGCGTATCCCTCGTGGCACCCGTCACATCCCACCGGCGCGTGGAAGACCGCGGCGTCCGGCACGTGATAGCCGCCTTGCGTCGCGGCCTTCCTGACCTCCGCCAGCAGGTCCGCCTCCGGCGCCTGCTCCCTCCTGCAGGCCGGGCAGAGCTTCAGCAGGAGGTGCTGGTTCACGATGCCGATGACGTTGTCCACCAGCAGCGATCGCTTCACCCCCCATTCCAGGAAATCATAGAGGGTGGAAATGCTGTCATAGGCGTGTAGACAGGCCAACACCAGGTGACCGAGTTCCGCGTGCAGCGCCGCCGCCTGCGCGAGCTGCGGGTCGCCCCGCAGCTCGCCGATGATGATGACGTCCGGGTCCTGCTTCAGAATCGCCCTCACCGCCTCCGCGGGGGTAAAGCCTTCCACCTTCAGTTGCGCCACCTCGGGTGGAAACACGTATTCCACCTGGTCTTCGGCCGCCATGATGTTGAGGCCCCGGTTGGTCAGCTCTCGCACGCACGCGGCGCGCGTGGTGGCCTTGCCCGAACCGCCGGGACCGGTGATCAGCAGGAGGCCATGCGGACGGAGCACCCATTCCTTCAGCGGCGAGTCCGCCAGTCCCAGTTCGTCCAAGGTGGGGACGCGGGTGGGGATGTCTCGGACCGCGACTCTCTCTCCGTACAGCGTCGGCACGATCGAAACGCGCACCGGAATCAGCGTCCCTCCGAACGTGAAACGCGCACTCCCGTCCTGGGGGCGGGACTGCTCGTCGAGCGACAACCCCGCCTGCTGCTTCCACTCCAGCACCAGCGGCTCGCCCAGGGCCAGGGGGAGATGGCGCACGTCGCGCAAAACCCCGTCGACGCGCAGTCGCAGACGCACGTACTCCTGTCCCGCCTCCCACACCGGCTCGAGATGGATGTCGCTCCCGCCCAGCGCGTGAAGCAGCCACACCATCCGCCTCACCAGTTGTCTGACCTTCCCCGCCTCGCCCGCGAGGGAGGGATCGTCGGACTCAGCCGTCGAGGTGCCCGCGGCCACCAACTCATCGCCCAGCGCGGCCAGCTCCGCGTCCAGCACCTCGATGGGGAGGTTGTCCAGTGCCAGGGCCGCCGGCCCGCGCTGCATGTAGGCCACCAGGTCTTCGCGGCGGAACCGCCACTGCTTCCCGGCCTTCATCCCATGCAGCTTCCCCTGAGTGAGCAACCGGTACATCGTGGACTTGCTGACGTACAGGAACTCCGCCGCCGCCTCCAGGGACAGGAGTTCCCGGTCCGGCATTTCGCTGACTTCTGACATGGTCATCCTCCTTCGGCAGGCTCTGTGAGCCTTCCAGGGGGCAATATGCCTCAGGAGGGGCATCGTGTCAAGAGCTAGCGTTGCTAATAAGAGAAATTGGTGACAATGACGACGCGTGGAAGTTGAATGAGCAGCGCGTAGGACTTGCCGGGGTCGTCGGGAACGTGACGCGGAGGAGTTCGAGGCGGGGCAGGCTTTGTCCATACTAACACCTACCGCCCCTAATCCATAACACCTAACGCCTAATACCTAGCGTCTCACCGCTGCAACTTCCTGTACCGCAGCCGGTGCGGCATGTCCGCCGCCGCGCCCAGGCGCTTCTTGCGGTCGGCCTCGTAGTCGCTGAAGTTGCCTTCGAACCAGTGGAGGCTGCCGTCTTCCTCGAAGGCCAGGATGTGGGTGGCGATGCGGTCGAGGAACCAGCGGTCGTGGGAGACGACGACCGCGCAGCCGGCGAAGGCCTCCAGCGCTTCCTCCAGCGCGCGCAGGGTATTCACATCCAGATCGTTAGTCGGCTCGTCGAGGAGGAGGACGTTCGCCCCGCGGGTGAGCATCCTCGCGAGGTGAACGCGGTTGCGCTCGCCGCCGGAAAGCGTGCCCACCCTCTTCTGCTGATCGGTGCCGTGGAAGTTGAAGCTGGCCACGTAGGCGCGGCTGTTGAGGGTGCGACTCCCGAACTGCAAGCTCTCTGCGCCGCCGCTGATCTCCTCCCACACCGTGGCCTCCGCGCGCAGGGTCTCGCGACTCTGATCCACATAGGCCAGCACCACCGTGCTGCCCACCGTCACCGTGCCGCGGTCCGGCGCTTCCTCGCCCGTGATCAGCTTGAGGAGCGTGGTCTTGCCCGCGCCGTTCGGCCCGATCACGCCCACGATGCTGCCGGGCGGGAACTGCCGCGTCAGGTCGTCAATGAGCAGCCGGTCGCCGTAGCCTTTGCTCACGCCCTCGAAGTTGACCACCACGTCGCCCAGCCGCGGCGGGGGGGCGATGGTGATCTCCAGCTCTTCGCGCCGGGCCTCGCTCTCCTGGTTCAGCAGTTTCTCGTAGGCCGTGTAGCGCGCCTTGCCCTTCGCCTGCCGAGCGCGCGGGCTCATGCGGATCCACTCCAGCTCCCGCTCCAGCGTCTTCACGCGCCGGGCGTCCGCGCTCTTCTCCAGCCGCAAGCGCGCCTGCTTCTGCTCCAGCCAGGAGGAGTAGTTGCCCTTCCACGGGATCCCGTAGCCGCGGTCGAGTTCCAGGATCCAGCCGGCCACGTTGTCCAGGAAGTACCGATCGTGGGTGACCGCGATCACCGTGCCCTTGTAATCGCGCAGGTGGCGCTCCAGCCAGGCCACGCTCTCCGCGTCCAGGTGGTTCGTCGGCTCGTCCAGCAGCAGGATGTCCGGCTCGGCGAGCAGCAGGCGGCACAAGGCCACGCGCCGCCGCTCGCCCCCCGACAGCACCCTCACCGGCGTGTCTCCCGGCGGGCAGCGCAGCGCGTCCATCGCCACTTCCAGTCGCTGGTCCAGCGTCCACACGTCATGCTTGTCGAGGCTTTCTTGCAGCTTGCCCTGTTCCTCGATCAGCGCGTCCAGGTCCGCGTTCTCGTCTCCAAAGGCCTCGCTGACCTCCTCGTAGCGCCGCATCATATCCACCAGTGGCTGCACGGCCTCCTCGACGATCTGCTTCACGGTCTTCTCGGGGTCGAGGTGCGGCTCTTGCTCCAGCATCCCCACCGTGTACCCTTCGGTCGGGTAGATATCGCCGAGGTAGTCGGTGTCCACGCCGGCCATGATGCGCAGCAGCGTGCTCTTCCCCGCGCCGTTTAGCCCGAGCACGCCGATCTTCGCCCCGTAGAAGAAGCCGAGCGAGATGTCCCGCAGCACCTGCCGGTCCGGCGGATAGACGCGACCGACGCGCACCATCGAGTAGATGACCTGCTGGCTGTCAGACATGAACCGTACCTCACGACGTCTGGGAGTCGAGAGGAGTATAGCAGGAAACGAGGTGCGCGCGGGGAGGCGCCCGAGTAGACGTGCCCGGCCCTAAGCCGCGCGCGCCTGCGGAGGCGCCTCCAGCAGCGCCCGCAGTCGCTCCAGCGTGGCCGGCGCGTGTCCTTCCAGGTGATTGCTGAGGAAGACGAAGGCACGGGCGACTTGCGGCGGCAGTGACTGGAGGAACTCCGCCGTCTCCCCGAGCACCTGGTCTTGCGGCCCCTGTATATGTCCCCATTTGGGGAAGGCGTCCTGCAGCCCCATCAGCCGGAGGTAGACGAAGTCCGCCGTCACCTCGCGGAGCCGCACGTAACGGGGATGGTGCGTCACCACCAAGCCGATCTTCAGAGAGCCGAGAAGCTGCCGCGCCTCCGGCTTGTCCGCCCAGGACCGGTGCCGGAACTCCACCGCGTAGCGAAGCCCCGTAGGCAGCCCCGAGAGGAAGGCCTCCAGCTTGGGGAGCCGATCGCATTCGAAGCTGGGCGCAAGCTGGATGAGGATCGGCCCGAGTCTGTCTTCCAACCCGGAGATGTGGTCGGTGAACACCGCGACCAGCTCGTCGGTGCCTTCGAGCACCTTTTCGTGGGTGATCTTGCCGGGCAGCTTGGGGCAGAACTGGAATCCCGCCGGCGTCCGCTGCCGCCATTCCTCCACGGTCTTCACCGAGGGGATGCGATAGTAGGTGTTGTCCACCTCCACCGCGTCGAACCGGCTGGCGTAGTAGGCCAGCTCGTCCTTGGTGCCGGGCGGGTAGAAAGTGCCCTTCCAGTCGGGGAAGGACCAACCGCAGGTTCCGAGTCGTATCTCCACTGTCAGCCCGAGCCCTGGGTGGCTCTCGGCCAGTGTAGGGGGCAGTCCAGCGGGGGGCAAGGCGAGTCGTCGAACAGCCGCGTCACAGCCCGGACAGGCCGCCAGCGCGCCGCCTCCGGGCCACACGTCACGCGAGCGGGGGTGGCTTCGCGTCGGGATTGGCGTATCGGCGCGGTGAGCCTGACCTAGACCCTTCGGGGCGCGCCTGTCGTGTATCGGGACAATGCGATCACTGGAGCACCACGGGGGAGGTTGTGGGTTGGTAAGCTGTCAGTGAACGTCGTGAGGTGGGGCAACGAGATTGGGGAGGTAACGCGAGATGAAGATCCTGGATGCCATTTCGGCGCTGCTGGTCGTGGTCGGCGCTCTCAACTGGGGGCTGGTCGGTTTCTTCCGGTTCAACCTGGTAGACGCCGTTTTGGGGCCCGTGAGCCTGCTCTCTCGAATCGTCTACGCCCTGGTCGGCGTGGCCGCGCTCTACTGGGTGGTCGAGTGGAATGCGATGCGGACGCGCTGGGTGAGGGGGGAGCCGGGGAGCTCAACCCGGCCGGCGGCACAACTGTAGGCGCGCCGGACGGGTTTCCCTGGTACCCGCGTCGCGCCGGCTGCGTTCACGGGCTCCACCATCGCTCTCAGGTGGAGCCTTGTGTTCGCGCCTGGAACTGCCTTCCGCCAAGGGCGTCTTCCCGCGGTGAATCACTTGGCGGCGCCGGCCGCGCCCGAGACTGCGCCGCCGATGGTGCTCGCCGAGGAGACGTACGGCTCGTGGGGGTGCTCCAGGTGGACCATGTCCTGGCCCACCACCGGGTTCTGCGTCTCCTGTTTCACGTACACATCGGTGCACACGTGCAGGTCGGCCGACATGCTCCAGTAGCGGAGCTTGAAGCGCTGCTCGCCCGCAAAGGGATCGGTGTCAAACTGGCGGAGTTGCGTGTACTCCTTCAGCATCACCGGAACGGTGAGCGTCTCCCCCGGCTGGAGCGGCGGAAGCGGGAGGGACTCGGCCGTGAAGAGGGGCTCGGCGTACTTCACCGCCTCCGGGTCCTCCGGCACCACGACCCACACATCAATGTAGGCACGTTCGGTGGGCTTGTCCGTGGGATTGGATACCTGGAGCTGCACGTAGGCCGGGCGGTAGCGGAAGTCCGGGTCGGGCTTGAGCCACACCGCGGGATTGCCTCCGCCGCCGTTCGCGGCCGCCCTGGCCCCGTCCAGCATGGCGTTCACGGCCTCGCCGGCCACCTCCGGCGGGACGCCGGCCGCGTCGGCCGCGGTCTTCACCAGGTAGTCGGTGCCCATCGAGGCAAGCTCGTCGAAGTTCGGGAGCGTGGGCGGGATCCCGCAGGCGGCCAGTCCCACGTCCATGGCCATGGTGAGCGGCCCCTTTGCCCAATCAGGGGCCCAGCTCACCGCCGCGTCTTTGATGGACTGGTAGGCGTCCGCCACCCAGTTCACCGCGCCGGCGACGAAGTCGGCCACGCCGCTGAAGAAATCGCCGATGTCATCCCACCAGCTCTTGTCCTCCTTGTGGGGCGTAAAGTCCAGCTTGTCGCCGACCTTCCATCCCGCCCCCATGGCCATGCCGATCGGCCGGATGACGACATAGCGATACATGAAGTTCCCGGCCTGCGGCCGGATGGGCTGGTAGGTGAGGATGCGGACGACGGGGTGGTTAAGCTTGGGGAGCTTGGCCTTGCGGGCGGCCTCGATGGCGGCCATCTCCTCAGCCGTATAGATATGGATCACTTCCTGGGGCGGCGGCTCGCCATAGGTGATCTCGATCGCCGGCGACGGAAGCCCTACGCACTGTCCCTTGGCATTGAGGGGCACCACGCGCACCTGATAGGTCCGCCGGAAGGCCGGCGGGTGCGCGGCGGCGGCGGGCGACATCTTGAGAAGCGTGGCGCGCGCCTGCGCCCGCGTGGCCGGGGTGCTGGGCCGGCGAAGGGTGGCCCCGGGCTGGGCGAGCCGCCGGAGTCCTGGCGGCGAGGTGGCCTTCGCCGCGGGGGCGCCCGTCCTCGCCGGTGCGACCGGGACGATCCTCGGCGCGGGCGGCAGCGGCGCGAACGTCGCGAAGTCTATGTTGAACTCCTCTGTCTTGCCTGCGGCGGGCACCTTCGTCAGCGCACCGCCGGCCACCAGACCGGCCGGCTTGTCCCAGCGCTTCGCGTCACCGGTGAAGCGGAAGGTGGACACCTGCCACACGGCCGACACCACGCCCTTCTCCTTGCTAGACCAGTGGAACCGAGGGGCGAGGTTGTTCTTGCCGTTACGCCAATCCAGTATCAGGCTCTTCTGCCAGAAGCGGAACTCTGGGCCCTGGTCGCGCAGCACCTCCACGGTGGTGTTGAGGTTGGCGAGAACGTAGGGTAGGAACTGCGCGGTCTGGGCCACCGGGGCTACCCGAAATGCCTCCGCCGCCGAAACCGCGGCCGGCGTCTTGATCGCAGGCGCGGCTCGCCGGATCGCGGGCGCGCCCGCGGGCCCGAGACCGCCGCAGACCAGGAGCAGCCCGAACGCGGCGATGACGACGTGGCGCGTCCGGTGACGTCTCATGCTCAGCCTCCCTCGTGAAGTGACCCGCAACGTACTGCCATATACGGGGGCCTCACGCATACGGCGTGACCGCCCTCGACACTCAGCACGTCGCTCACTCGCCTTGCGGGAAGTACCCGGGCCAGCCGTACTCCGCAGCGATGGCGGCGAGGAGTTCCGGGAACAGGGCGAAGCCGTGTTCGGAGTTGGCCATCATGACCGCGCCGCACCCGGCCGTCCGGTGGCCCACGAACAGGCAGGTGTAGCCGGGGTTCGATCCACCGTGGCTGAAGTACACCTCCCCGTTCCTGGGGAGCAGTTGGAGGCCCAGCCCGTACCCGTCGCTCACCGAGGTGCTGAGCATCTGCGCGGCCACCCGCGGAGCGATGCCGCCGCGCGCGTCGCCGCGTAGCGCGCGCTGGAGAGCGACGACGAACCGGGCGAGGTCATCAGCCGTTGACCACATCCCCGCCGCGGCCAGCTCGGGGAAGCCCAGCCACCGGCTTTCGAGGACGGCGCCGCTGGACCGGTGGGCCCAGGCCGCGCGCCGCACCCGCGGCCCCTTCAGCCGCTCCGTGAAGAAGCTCGACTTCATCCCGACCGGGGCCAGCACCCTGGCCTCCATGATCTCCTGGAACGGCTCGCCCCAGCGATCCATGAGCGCCTGCTGCACGATGCAATAGCCGCCGCCGGAGTAGCGCCAGGCCGTGCCGGGGCGGAGGTCGACGCGGATCGGAGGCGTGTTCGCCGGGGCCTGCCCGTCGAGCACCTGGAGGAGCGTCGGCAGAGGCGCGTCAGCGAGGTACCCGGGAAACCCGGAGACGGTCGTGCCCGCCGTATGCCCCAGCAGGCCCCGGAGCGTGACCGGGGCCGCGGCCGTGTGCTCGTTCTCGGGAAGCCGCCAGGAGCGCAGCGCGCGGTTGATGTCTTCATCGAGGGCCAGACGACCCTCTTCCACCGCGCGCAGCGCGCCGGCCGCGGTCACCGCCTTGCTGATCGAGGCCGCCTGGAAGATCGTGTCCGTCGTCACCGGCGCCCCCGTCTCCGCATTTGCCAAGCCGTAGCCGTTAGCCCAGGCGATCCTGAACTCAGAGATAACCGCGAGGCTCAGGCCGGGGACGCGGTGGTGGGCCATCCGTTCCGCCCGCGTCCAGGTCGGGCTCTGGTCAGGCTCTTGTTCTGACCTCAGACCGTGCTCGACGTTCCACATCTCTGTCTCGGACATGCCTCCTCCCGTTCGCCGCCCGGAGCCGGGAGGCCTGCCGGTCGATCCGCGCGTGCGCCGTCCGCCTCGCGCCGCGCGGCAGGGAACTACCCCGACCTGCCGAAAACGGGTCTCACATGCCGTTAGGCCCGACCGCGCGGCCCCTGGGAGAAGGAGATGGCAGTGAAACTTGCGTGCGCCCTCGCCTGCGCCCTGGCCCTCCCTCTGTGCGCGGTCGGACAGGCCGCCGAAGAGAAGCCCGGCGCCGAAGTCACTCTCACCGGCAGCATTCTCTGCCAGCGCGCCTGCGTCCCGCCGCCCTGGGATTGCTCGCCCACCGGGGACCACTCCGTCGTGCTGTTCGCCCTCGACGGCAACCCTCGGATCAGGGCCGAGGTGGACCGCATCATGAAGGACTGCTGGCCCGACGACGCGCTGAACTGCGCGCAAGCCCAGAAGCTTCAGAGTGAGTTCACCGCCAGTCTCAAGTACTACCTCTCCCCCAGTCCGCTCGTGAACGATTACCACAAGAAGGTCGAGTATCCGGCCCTCGCGGTGTCCGTCACTGGCACGGCATCGGAGCGCGATGGCAAGAGGTGGATCGAGGTCAGCAAGATCGAGCCCGCGAAACTGCACTATCCCGCGAAGATGCTCGCCCCTGACGTGCCGTTCGTGAAGCCCCCCGGGGAGACGCTCACCCTCAAGGTCGCCGACACGATGACCCTGAAGTGCATCAAGCTGCCCGCTGGCAAGTACCTCCGCGGATCGCCCCTCTACGAACAGCCCCGCTGGCAGGACGAGTTTCCCCACGAAGTGACCCTCACCAAGTCGTTCTACCTCGCCGAGATCCCGGTCACCCAGGCCATGTTCGAGGCCGTGGTGGGCGTCAACCCGAGCAAACGAACGCCGCGACCCTACACCCAGGCCCGCGGGCCTGAGTTCAACGAGCGCTTCCGTCACGCCAAGCCGGACGTCGGCCCGGACTTCGCCGTGGAGAACGCCACCTATGCCGAGATTCAGCAGTTCTGTGAAGTGCTCTCGAAGCGGAACGGCGTGACCGTCCGGCTTCCTACCGAGGGGGAGTGGGAATACGCCGCGCGCGTCGGCACCTCCGGTCCGTGCTTCACCGAGAAGTACCTCGCGCAGCGGAGCTACCTGGGCGACACCGAGGGCCGCTGCGAGCCGGTCAAGCGCCACCAGCCCAACGCCTGGGGCCTGTACGACATGGTCCACACCGGCTGGGAGCTGGTCAGTGACTACAAGGCGGACAACGTCCGCGAGAAGCAGGTGGACCCGAAGGGCCCACCCCGCGAGGGCGCCGCCGACCACGGCACCGGCCCGCTCCGCCGCACCAAGGGCGGAGCCTACTACGGTGACACCCACCTCAACCTGCACGGCGCCTGCGACGAGGCCGGCAACAACGAGGAAGGGATCATGATCTTCCGCGTCGCGGTGGACGTGCCGCCCGCCGCCGCGTTGCCGCCGATGAGGGGGGTGCGCCCATGAAGAAGCCCTCGATCGTCGGCGATCGTCGGTGCTGCTCCGAAGGAAGCGTGACCGAGTCCGCGCGCTCCGGTGTCGTGGCCCTGCACTCCAGCACGGCGCCGAGCGCCCGCAAGGAGGAGCTATGCTCGATCGGCTTGTCATGACGCTGCCGGCCGCTCTGTTCCTCGTGGTTCTCTTCGGCGGAGGGGCGCTGCTCCGCCGCCGACACATAGACATGGATGGCACGCCACCGATCGGCAAGCCCCTGTACCTCGCGAGCAAGTACTCGATCATCGTTCTGTGGGCGGCGGCCGTCTCCCAGGGTTGGGGCCTGCGGCTCTCGCCGGTGGCTGTGCGCGGGCCGCTGGCAAGGGCGGCCCTCGGCCTGTGGCTCGTCGGCTTCTCCCTCCTGTTCGCCGGGCGCTTCGGCCTCGCTGACTCCTTTCGCATCGGCTCCGCCAAGGAGGCCACTCGCCTGCGCGTGAACGGCCTGTTCCGATTCAGCCGCAACCCCATGTACGTCGGCGTCTACAGCACTCTTCTCGCCGCGGTGCTCTACACGCTCAACCCCGTCCTGCTCCTCGTCGCTGCCTTCGTGGTCGTCGTCCACCACCGCATCGTCCTCGCCGAGGAGCAGCATCTGCGGGGCGTGCTCGGCAAGGACTATGCAGACTACTGCGGCCGCGTTCGGCGCTATCTGTAGGACGTGTCGCCGGCCGCCATGGCGAAGCCGCGACCGGAGGCAAGCGCGTCGCGTCCGGCGGCGTCAGCTGGGCGGGAACGCTCCTCGACTCCGGCTTGCCTCCGCCCGGATGCTGCCCAGAAGGAGGGGTGGACCCTCTTGCGTTGGCTCGGATTCCCGCGTCATTCGTGACCCTGGTCCGGGGGCGCTCAGGCGCCCCGCAGCGGAATGTTGCAGCACCTTGCTTGCTTCAGCCAACGCGCCGGCGTCACACCCTTTCGCAATGCCCTCTTGACACTTGTGCCAAAATCTGCTACTATTATGCTACGCCATTGGCGGGGGTGCGTCGTCTCACCCCTCCCCGTAGGGTGTCCACCTACGCAAGAACGGTTGCCGGGGATCGGCTTCGGCCCGCGCGCGTGGCCACTGAACCTTGCTTGCTCCTCTCCGGTTCCCTGTTCGCTTCCGTCTCCGTCTTGGAGGCCGCGCCTCCCAACCCGCGCCCTCCCGAACCTTGACAACTGCATAGAGCCCAACTCATCAGCCACCCGCGTGCTGTCCACGCCTCCTCGCCTATCGCCTCTTCGTCCTCTTGCTTTCCCACTTTTCCCACCCATTGCCCATTCGTTGCCCACTCGATTTTGCCCCAGGACCCGCCCCACATGCCCCAGGACGAAAAATCGGCTTCCTTGGCTGCCCAAAACGCGAAAATCGAAAAACGGGCACTTTTGGGCAACTCGGGGCAGGGCGGAGCAGGTCCCGGACCTGCCCCGCTGCCATCTTACCATGCTCACGCCGTGACTGTGGCTGTGGCCTTGGCTTTTCACTTCAGCACTGCGAAGCAGTGCGACCGAATCTCTCATCTCGGCTTTCTCGGCGCCGCAGGCGCTTCCCCGCTTGCCGCTTTTGCCGGCCTTTGCCGACCATTGCCGACCATCGGCATACGCGAAAATGCCATCCTAACCACTCCTGCCCACCTTCTAGCCCAAATCCCGGCCGAGATTGCCGATCTGGCGATTTTCACGAAAACCGGCAATTCTCGGCAATTCGCCTCCTTTTGGCAAGCAATCCGCCCTACTGACTATGGCTAGCCAGCTGCCGTGTCCCCGGAGGCCGCAGACCCGCCCGGAGTGTCACCCTTTTGCGTTGGCTCGGATTCCTGCGTCATTCGTTGCCCTGGTCCGGGGGTGCTCTCAGTCCCCGGCAACAGAATGTTTGAGCAGCTTGCTTGCTTCAGCCAACGCGCCGGGGTCACACCCCAGAAGGAGCTCGAGATTGACGGCGCGCGGAGCCGCACGCTATAATTCGTCAATTGGCGATGTATAGAGGTGAGCCTGCATGCTGCGCGATTACGAAGCCGTCCTCAAGGCCGCGGCCGACCCCAACCGGGCGCGCATTCTCAAGATGCTCGAAGGCGGCGAGTTGTGTGTCTGCCAGATCGTGGCCGCGCTCCACCTTTCCCAGTCCACTGTCTCCAAGCACCTCTCGCTGCTCCGCACGGCCGGGCTCGTCGAAGAGCGCAAGGTCGGCCGCTGGGTCCACTTCCGCCTCGGTGAGCTGGCCGTCAACGACTACGCGCAGCCCCTGTTGGCCTTGCTTCGAGGTTGGCTTGCCAAGGATGCCACGGTGAACGCGGATGCCCAGCGCGTGCGGCGGATCCGCAAGACTCCGGTCGAGGACCTCTGCTGCCCGAATCCCGGAGCGGCGCTCGACCGGCTCCTCACCACGGGAGCCAGAGCCAGTGGCTAGACCCGCCTCCCGTCTCTCGTTTCTCGATCGCTACCTGACGCTGTGGATCTTCCTCGGCATGGCCCTGGGCGTGTTGCTCGGCTACGCGGTGCCGAGCGCGGTGGGCCTCATCACGCGCTTCCAGGTTGGGACCACCTCCATCCCTATTGCCGTGGGCCTCATCCTGATGATGTACCCGCCCCTCGCCAAGGTCAAGTACGAGGAGCTGGGCGATGTCTTCCGCGACCGGAAGGTGCTCCTCCTCAGCCTCGTGCAGAACTGGGTGATCGGCCCGGTGCTGATGTTCGTGCTCGCCGTCACGCTGCTGCGCGGCTATCCGGAGTACATGGTCGGACTGATCATGATCGGCCTGGCGCGCTGCATCGCCATGGTCATCGTGTGGAACGAGTTGGCGGAGGGCGACACCGAATACGCGGCGGGGCTGGTGGCGTTCAACTCCATCTTCCAGGTGCTCTTCTACGCGGTCTACGCGTACCTCTTCATCAAGCTGCTTCCCCCGCTCGTGGGACTGGACTTCGGCGGCGTGGACCTGAGCAAGATCACCATGGGCAGCATCGCCCAGAGCGTGCTGATCTATCTGGGCATCCCCTTCTTCGGGGGCCTGCTCACCCGTGTGGTCCTGCTGCGCGCCAAGGGTCGGGAATGGTACGAGCGCCGGTTCATCCCCCGCATCAGCCCGATCACGCTCGTTGCCCTGCTCTTCACCATCGTCGTGATGTTCTCGCTCAAGGGCGAGTACATCGTGCAGCTGCCTCTCGACGTGCTGCGCATCGCGGTGCCGCTGCTGATCTACTTCGTGGTGATGTTCCTGGTGTCGTTCTGGATGGGACACCGCATTGGGGCGGGCTATGCCAAGACGGCAACTCTGTCCTTCACCGCCGCCAGCAACAACTTCGAACTCGCCATCGCGGTGGCCGTCGCCGTCTTCGGCATCAAGTCGGGCGCGGCCTTCGCCGCCGTGATCGGGCCGCTGGTGGAAGTGCCGGTGCTGATCAGTCTGGTGCGAGTTTCGCTGGGCTTCGAGCGGCGCTACTTCCGTGGGCGTGAGCGCCCATCGCAGGCCGCAGAAAGGACGGGTCATGTTCCGTAAGCTCCTGGCCGGGACGGATCTCACGCCTGCGTCCGACGCGGTCCTTTCGTGTCTGGGGCAGCTCAAGGTCCTCGGACTGGAGGAGGTCATCCTTACTCATGTCGTCTACGTGGCCCATTCCGTGGGCCTCGCGGAGGCGCTGACAGAGCAGGCCCAGCCGGAGCTGGCGCGTCAAAGGGGATTGCTTGAATCGCAGGGCCTTCGCGTGCGCGCGGAAGTGATAACGGGCATACCGGCCCACAGACTCGCCGATCGAGCGGACGAAGAAGAAGTCTCAGCCCTCGTCATCGGATCGCACAGCAGGAGCCTGCTGCACGGGCTGCTGGCCGGGAGTGTCAGCCTCGCGGTTCTCGGCATCACGACGAAGCCGGTGCTGTTAGTGCGCCTCGAGGTGGCCGCCGCCGCGGAAGGCGAGTCCTGTCGGCTGGCCTGCACCCGGCTCTTCGAGCACATCCTCTTCCCAACCGACTTCTCGGAGACGGCCGAACAGGCCTTCCACTACCTCCAGCACATGGTGGAGGCGACGCGCAGCCGGGTGACGCTGCTGCACGTGCAGGACCGATCTCGGCTCTCTCCTCATCTGCTGTCGCGACTGGAGGAGTTCAACGAGATAGACACGGAGCGACTGGAGCGACTGCGCGAGCGCCTGCTGCAGCAGGGCGCGAGCGAGGTGGACACCAAGCTCGCGTTCGGCCTGCCCCTGCCAGTGATCCTCGACACGCTTACGCAGGAGGCTTTCTCGCTGGTGGTGATGGGGAGCCAGGGCAGGGGGTTCGTCTCTGAGCTGACACTGGGCAGCGTCGCCAACGGCGTCGCCCGCAGGGCCCCGCGGCCGGTGCTGTTCGTGCCCGAGCCGCGGTGAGCGCGTGAGGACATGCCCGTGTGGAGCAGGTGGCATCGAAGGAGTGCGCGCGTGGATCCGCAGGATGAGATCATCGAGTGCCCGTGCTACCGGGTGTGTGCCGGGCTGGGCCTGGAGATGAAACGCTGGTGCCGGTATCGCAAGTCCGATGAGCCGCCAGTGGGAATGCACCGCTTCGATCCCAAGGAGGAGTGGTGTCCCACCGGGGTGCAGGCGAGCGTGCTGTTGCTCTGGTACATGCTATCGGGGGAGAACGGCGACCCCGAGCGGCCGAAGTCTGCGCTCGCCCAGGTGCGCACCTGGGCGCGGGCTTCGAGGGGGTAGTGATGACGGCGGTTCGCGCGGCGCTCTCAGGCTGCTGCGCCGGCTGCGAGGTGCCGGTGACGGTCTTTGAGTCGCTCCAGGCAGCGGCCCGGGTGGCGCCGCCAAAGGACGCGGCGATCCCGCTCCGAACGGAGTGGGGTTGTGGAGTGGAGGAGCTATGCCGAACGTCACGCTGACGCTCGATGAGGCCGAACAGATGCAGCTCGAGGAGGTCCTGATGGACCACGACGAGCAGGGCGCGTTCGAGTTCCTCAAGCGGGTGGTCAAACACAAGGTTGATCTGCACCTGAAGTCTGGGTGCAAGCCTGTATTCGAGGGGCCTTCTTCGTGGCTCCCGTAGTGGCAGGGAGCGCTATGCCGCTGGCGGCTTTCTCCGACATTCATGGGAACAAACATGCCCTGGAGAAAGTGCTGATGGATATCCGCCAACACGCGCCGGATCAGGTCGTGTGCCTGGGCGACCTCGTGGGCTATGGCGCTTTCCCGAACGAGGTGATCGAGACCATGCGCGCCGCCGGTATCCCGACCGTCACTGGCAACTACGATGATGGGGTCGGCTTCGACCGGGAGGAGTGCGGCTGTGCCTACACCACTCCGGAAGACATTGCCCGTGGTGACCAATCGCTGAAGTGGACGCAGGCGCAGGTGACTCCCGAGAACAGTGCCTGGCTGCGATCCCTGCCGCGGGAGCTGCGCTTCACCTTTGGCCGTTGGCGTGTGCTGTGCGTGCACGGCAGTCCCCGGCGGCTGAACGAGTACCTGTTTGAGGATCGTCCTGAGCGCAGCCTGGAGCGCATGTTCGCTGACCTCGAGGCCGACGTGATCCTGTGCGGGCACACCCACCTTCCCTACCACCGGCGCATCGGCTCGGCGCATCTGATCAACGTCGGCAGCGCCGGCAAGCCCAGAGGCGGCGATCCGCGCGCCTGTTATGCGTTGGTACAACTGGACGATGAGGTGATCACGACCTTCCCGCGCGTCCAGTACGATGTGGAAGCCGCGGCCGGCGCCATCGAGGCGACCGACTTGCCGCACGAGTTTGCTGCCTTGCTCCGTACTGGCGGCCGGTAGCCATCGCTACCAGTGATCACTCTTGGCGAAAGGGTTTACATCGGCCCACTACTTGGCTATAATGCCAAGTAGCCAAGAACGGAGACCACCATGGACCGCGAGCTCTATCAGCACCGCGCCCGCATCATCAAGGCCCTCGCCCATCCCACGCGGCTCGCTATCGCCGATGCACTCGCCGAAGGCGAGGTGTGCGTGTGCAAGCTGCAGGGCATCGCGGGCTCGGATATGTCCACCATCTCCAAGCACCTGGCGGTGATGAAGGCGGCCGGCATCCTCGCCGACCGCAAGGAGGGCCTGCGGGTCTTCTACCGGTTGCAGGTGCCGTGCATTCTGAACTTCCTTGGGTGCGTGGACGCCGTCATCCAGCACAACGCCGCGACCCAGAGTCGGCTCGCCGCCCTGGTGCGCTAGCTCGCGGGCCGCCGCAGTTCTCTGATCGTGGGCGGGGCCTCGAAACATCGAACCTAGGAGTTGCATAGTGAAACTGCAGATACTTGGAACGGGGTGCCCGAAGTGTAAGCAATTGCTGGCCAACGCCCAGCAGGCGGTGGCTGACATGGACGGGGGAGTCGAGATCGAGAAGGTCGAGGACATCCGGGAGATCATGAAGTCCCGCGTCCTCGCTACCCCCGCGCTCGCGGTGGACGGCACGGTGAAGGCCGCCGAACGGGTGCTCTCGCCCGTCGAGATCAGGAACCTGCTCGGGCTCGGGAAGGGCGAATGATGCAGAACAGCAAGCCCGGCCTCATCATGTGCGTGTGCACCGGCAAGTGCCCGGGGTTCGCGAAGATGGATGTCTGGGACTTCATCAACCGGGTGCGCATCGAACTGCCGGTCGAGTACGGCTTTATCCACCCGCAGCTCTGCGAGGAGGATGGAGATCGCTTTCTTTCCGACCTCCTGCAGGCGCACCGCAAGGTCATCGTCGCGGGGTGCGCGCCGAACATGCAGTACAAGATGTTCCGTGACGCCTTTGCGGCGGCTGGCATGGACATCAAGACGGACCTCACCCCACTCGACATTCGGGACATGACCACGGATGAAGCGGTCGAGAAGGTCGCGGAAGCGCTGGCCGCCCAGGAGCAGCCGGCATGAGTGACGATACCTTCATGGGCGTTCCCAGGCAGAAGATCCCCTGGTACCCGACCATTGACTACAGCAAGTGCGACTTCTGCATGGAGTGCGACAAGTTCTGCCCTCATCGAGTGTATGAGCGGCGCGAGGGCGATCCGAAGCTCGTGGTGGCGAACCCGACGAACTGCGTTGTGTTCTGCCGCGCCTGCGCCAAGACCTGTGGCCCGGACGCGCTCTCTTTCCCAAGCAAACCTGAGACCATCGAACTGATCAAGCGACTGCGAGAGGATGATGGCGATGGCTGAGCGGTTCGCGGTGCTGCCCTGCAATGGTCTCGACAAGGCCGTCGGCCCACTGGCGCGAGAGATCGCACTGGCCGTCGTGGAGGCCTGTCACGGGGAGCTGGTCTGCCCGGTGCTGTTCAACAACCTCCCCGCGCGCTACACGAAGGCGGTGGAGCTGCCCCTGATTGTGGTTGACGGTTGCGGCACTCGCTGTGCCACCAAGCTGGCGGCCGAGCATCATCTGAAGGTGACGCGCAAGCTCCAGGTGGCAGAGGCGTTGAAGCTCCTGGGAGAACCCGCCGGCGAAAGCCTGACCCCGGATGCGCAGCGGCTTGCGCTGTGCCGCCTGCTGGCGGGGAGACTCCTGTCGGCTCCGGAGGACGCGGCCGCGGCCGAGGGCCAGGCCGCCTTCACTGCACCCGCCGAGTATGCCACCGTCACCCACGACAAGTTCGTCTTCCGCATCCCCCTGCAGGGCTACCTGTTGGACGAGAACCACTGTTGGGCGCGAGTGGTCGGCGCGCGGGCGCGGGTAGGCATCTCCGACTACATGCAGCAGGAGTTGGGCGACCTTACCTTCTGCGAACTGCCTCAGGTCGGGGCAGAAGTCGGCCAATTCGACGCCGTCGGCAGCGTGGAGTCGGTGAAGGCGGTGTCCGACATCATCTCGCCGGTGAGTGGGCGGGTGGTGGCGGTCAACCCCGCGGTCGCGGAGACGCCCGAACTCATTAACGAAGACCCGTATGTGCGCGGCTGGGTGGCGGAGCTTGAACTCCGCGATCTGGAGAACGACCGCGCGCTCCTGCTGGACGGTGAGGCCTACCTGGCGTTGGTGCGACAGAGGGCCGCGGACTATCGCCCGTGAAGGCGTGACAGACGAAGGAGATACCGGATGGCAGAATCAGCAGACGGCAAGGTGCTCGTGATCCCATGCAGCGGCATCGGCAAGGTGCACGGGCTGATCGCCCGCGAGGTCGCTTTTCAGGTTGCAGACGAACTCCAGCCCGAGCAGGCCGAGACCCTCTGTCTCGCCTTGCTGGTGAAGGGTGAAGAGGAGGCCCTCCAGGCGGTGCGAACCCGCCCCTGCATCACTGTGGACGGCTGCCCCAAGCTCTGCTCGTTCAAGAACGTCGAGCTGGCCGGCGGCGCCGTCGCCCACAGCGTGCGGGTGGTGGAGGCGTTCAAAGACCACAAGGGCGCCCAGCCTGGCACCGCCACCGCGCTGGAGCCAGATGGCTGGACGATCACCTGTGAACTGGCGAGCGGTGTTGCCACGGAAGTCGCGGCACTGTCTCACGGAGAGGAGCGGTAGTCATGGCCGAAGAGCCCATCAAAGTTGGCATCATCTCCTGTGCGGGGGAGGATATCCCGGAGGGAACCATCTCCCGATTGGCGGTGCGCCGTGTCATGGAACTGCTCCGGCCTGGCCAGGCGGTCACGATCTGTCTCCCCCTCTTTCTGGCCGGCAATGAGGGCGAGCGGGACTTCGCCCGGAACTTCCCCACTATCACCGTTGACGGCTGCGACAAGCGCTGTGCCCAGTGGGGCACCGAGACCCACAGCGGACCCGTCTGCGCCGCCCTGGTCGTCACCGACCTCCTGGAGGAGGGGCCTGCACTCAGCGGTGCCCGCTCCCACCATAGCCTCAGTGACGGTGATCGGGCCGCCGTCGAGCTGGTGGCCGCGCGCATTGCACGGGAACTCGACCAGGCCGTCGCGGCCGCCACCAGTGCCGACGCAGGCCCTGTCGCCGCCTCCTGCGGCTGTGGGTGCGCCACGTCGCTCCCGGCCGGTGAACTCCGCCTCGACGGCCGTTGCGTGAGCATCGCCGGACTGCCGCTCATCTTCCAGCAGTGCCGCACCGACGGCCTCGCCTCCGATGATCCCAACCTGGGCCACCGTCTCTTGGAGGCGGTCCGGGTGTACTATCCGGTGCCCGCCGAGGAAGAGGCGGCTTACCAGGCCGCCCTCATCGCGGCCTACCGTGCCTCCTCGCCCGTGGCGGGAGCGACCTCCGGCGGGGCGAGTCCCCTGCTTGCATCTGACTCGAAAGGAGCTCATTCTCGATGAATAACAAATGGAAGGGGTTCATTGTCGTCGTCCTGGCGCTGGCGGTGTTCGCCGTCATCAGCAGTAAGCAGCACGCGGCACAGACTCCAGCGGCCCCCGCGGGCCCCTCCTGCAGCGCCTCCGGAACCGGTTCTTGCAGCGTGCCGACTCCTTCCGCTCCACCGGCCGCGGCAAAGGAGACCCGAACCGACCCTCCGTCCGCAAGTGGGGCCGCGACTCAGGTCCCCTCGAAGACGGCGGCGGAGGCGAAGCCGGCCCCTGCGCCGCCCGCCGCGACTGCCAAGAAGGCCGCCCCGGCGCCAAAGCCGAAGGCCCTCCCCCAGATGATCGAACTCGGCGCCGAGACCTGCACGCCCTGCCAGATGATGCAGCCCATCCTGGTAGAACTGCGCAAAGAGTACAAGGGACAGCTCGAAGCGCCCTTCTGGGATGTCCGCAAGCACCCGGAGAAGGCGGCCACCTATGACATCCGCGTCATCCCCACACAGGTGTTCATCGGGGCCGATGGCAAGGAGTTCTTCCGGCACGAGGGGTTCTTCCCCAAGGAGGATATCCTGGCCAAGTTCAAAGAGCACGGGATTGTTCTGCGAGGGGCGAAATGAGGCAGGCGGGCATCCTCCTCTGCCTCGCTCTGGTGACGAGCTTGACCGCCCTTCGCGTCGAGGCCGCTCCTCGCACCCTCGCCCAGGAATGTCCGCTCCTCGGCGCCGGCCCCCTCACCTCCGCCCGGCTCGCCGAACTGCCGGCCGGGATGCTCCTGCGCGCGGGCTCCGTCACCGTCACCACGCAAGACGTGGACGCTGAAGTCGCGAAGGCCCCTCCCGAGGTGCGGTCCCAACTGGAGCGGAACCGGCTCTTCCTCCTCGAACAGCTGGCGACGAAGCGCCTCGTACCAGTCGAGGCCGACCAATGGGCCAAGGCAACGAAGCGCGACGCTAAGGAGACCGAGGCCGCGCGCGTGCAGGCCTACCTGGGCAGCATCGTGGCCGGCGTCGCGATCTCCGACGCCGAACTGCACCGCTTCTTTGACGAGAACAAGAGCATGTTCGGAGGCGCGAGTTTCGAACAGGTCAAGCCCCAACTCACCAGCTACCTCCTGAGCCAGAAGCGCGAGGCGGCGCAGCAGCAGCACGTGAATACCCTCAGCCAACGCGTGACCATCGAGCTGGCCGAGACCTGGGTGAAGACGCAGTACCGCCAACTGATAGACAATATAGTGGATAAGGCCCGTCTCTCTGGCCGGCCAAGTATGGTGGACTTCGGCGCCGAAGGATGCGTGGCCTGCGACACGATGGCCCCCATCCTGGCACTGCTGGGCGAGGAGGTGAAGGGCAAAGCGAACGTGTTCTTCGTAGACGTGCGCAAGGAGCAGGTGTTGGGTGCTCGCTTCGGCGTCAGGACCATCCCCCTCCAGGTGTTCTTCGACCGGGAGGGGAGGGAGGTCTTCCGCCACGTCGGCGTCTTCCCCGGGGAGCAGATCAGAGCGAAGCTGTCCGAGCTCGGGGTCAAGTGATGGAGCAGTTGCTGATCGCACTCACTCGGGCGGTAGAGGGAGCGCCCTACCTCGCGCTGGGCGCGGCCTTCGTGTGGGGGGTGCTCAGCATCGTCCTGAGTCCGTGCCATCTCTCCAGCATCCCCCTCATTGTGGGCTTCATCGGCGAGCAGTCGAATCTCACCACCCGGCGCGCCTTCACCATCTCCACCGCGTTCGCGGTGGGCATCCTCATCACCATCGCCCTGATCGGCGCCGTGACCGCCGCGCTCGGCCGGATGATGGGTGACGTCGGCCGCTACGGGAACTACCTCGTGGCCCTGATCTTCTTCGTCGTGGGCCTCCACCTCCTCGGCGTGATCCCCATGCCCTGGTCTGGGCCGGGACAGGTGGGCCTCAAGCAGCGTGGTCTCTGGGCCGGCTTTCTTCTCGGGCTGCTCTTTGGCATTGCCCTTGGTCCCTGCACCTTTGCCTACATGGCGCCCATGCTTGGGGTGACGCTGCGAGTGGGCGCTGCTCACCTCGTCTACGGGGTCGCGCTGCTGCTCGCCTATGGCGTTGGACACTGCTCGGTGATCGTCCTCGCCGGCACCTCCACCGAGGCTGTTCAGCACTACCTGCAGTGGAACGAGCAATCGCGAGGGGCCGACATCCTGAGGAAGGTGTGCGGCGCTCTCGTGCTGCTCGGCGGGCTCTACCTGATCTACACCGCACGCTGAGCGCGTACCTCATGCTGGACGCGTGGCGGAGTGAGGCCATGCTGCCCGAGCCCCTGGAGATCACGGCCGTGCTCCCGTGTCTTGCCGACGCCAGCAAGATCCGCTTCCACGCGCGCGCCTCCGTGGACCTGAGTCCCGTGCTGCCCTACCTCAACGCCCTCCTCCCCAAGGCCGTCTACAACCCGACGGCCCACTCCCTCACCTTCTATCGCGACTATCGCCTCATCTGCCTCCAGGGAACCCTTATCACTGGAGCAAAGGCCGACGACGTCGAGGATGCGCGGAGCGTCCTGGACTGGCTCCGGGGGCTCATCAACGACACCTGGAACCGCCGCGGCCAGATCACCCCCTCCCACGCACGGCGGGAGCGTCTCACCCCGCTCCCCGTGTTCGAGTTGCTCCCCCGGACCAACTGCCGGGCCTGCGGGCACCTCACTTGTCTCGCCTTCGCGGTGGAGGTGGCCTCGGAGCAAGAGAGCATCCTCCGCTGCGGTCCTCTCTTCGACGCCTCCTACCAGCCCCAGCGCCGCCGCCTGCTCGAACTGCTCGCCGCCGCCGGCTACGACGTGCCGAGCGTGTTCCGTCCTTCGCAGAACGGCTGATGTCGCGCGGCGGTCCCCCTTGGGGCCGTCCGTGAACAAGGACCGAGACACCGGCACAGGAGGGGCTCCCCCGGCCGTGAATAGACCAAGTCAAGGTCAGCGCCCCCGGCCTCAGTGGCGGGGCTGCCGGGCTGTGGGAAGGATGGGTGGTGGAGGGAGACTGTCTGATCTGCGAGGAGCGAGCCGCGCGCCCGCCCGTCGCACTTGGCTCGTTTCGTGTCTATCGCTGCGCGGGCTGTGGCTTCCGATGGGTTGACCGCGACGACCTGGACCGGGCCGGGAGCGACGCGTCCTTTCAGGATTACCCTCACAACGCCTTCCTGCGCCGTCACTTCGAGGCCATGAAGCCCCTTTACCTCCGCGGGCTCCAGCAGCGCGTGGCCCGCGCGCTGCCGGGGCGCGACTTGGCGCGCTGCTCCTTCCTCGACGTCGGCTGCGCCAACGGAGAGTACCTGTGGGCGGCGCAGTCCCTCGGGTTCGGCGTCGCGGCCGGCGTGGAGGTGGACGCGGTGGCCGCCGGTCGCGCCCGCGCCTTCGGACCCGTGAGCCAGGACATGTGCGCGCTGCCTGAGGCCTCCTTCGAGGTCGTCCAGCTCAAGAACGTGGTGGCGAATCTGCGCGACTTTCGCGCCTTCCTCATGGCCTGTGTCGCCTTGGCGAAGCCGGGCGGCGCGGTCTTCGTGGACGCCCCGAACGAGGACAGCCTCGCGGCCGCGCTTCGCCGGAGGCGGCCCGGCGGACGCAGGCGCGGCGCATACGGGTACCTCCGTCCTCCACACGTTATCAACGGCTTCGGCAAGGAGTCGCTCACCCGCCTGGTGACGCAGTGCGGGCTGGCCCCGACGTTCTGTCGAACGGTGTGGATCGGCCATCCTCTGGCCCCCTACCGGCCCAGCGCCCTGGACCCGATGCGGATGTTGGGGCGCCTTCTGCCCGGCGCCGGGGCCCTGCTGATCGTGGAGTGCCGGCGGGGCGCCGCGCCCGAGGCCGCGCGGGCCGCGACTTCTCACCCGGCGCACGAAGGGATTTGACGGCCGAACTCAGAGGGAGTAGCCGGAGATGCATGGCAGAAGCTATTATCTTTCTCTTAAGCGGGTGCTCGATATCACGGCGGCCGGCGTCTTTCTGGTGTTGGCGGCGCCGGCGATGTTCGCCGCGAGCGTCCTGATCTGGGCGACGATGGGGCGGCCCGTGCTCTTCCGCCAGCGCCGCCCGGGCCGGCTCTGCCGGCCCTTCACCCTCCTCAAGTTCCGCACCATGACCGAGGCCCAGGATGCCGAGGGGAGGCCCCTCGGAGATTGTGAGCGGCTCACGCCCGTGGGCCGTTGGCTGCGCCGGCTCAGCCTCGACGAGGCCCCCCAGCTCTGGAACGTGCTTCGGGGCGAGATGTCCCTGGTCGGCCCCAGACCGCTCCTCATGGAGTACCTCCCCTGCTACACCCCGCGGGAGCGGACGCGGCACCTGGTCCGCCCCGGAATTACCGGGCTGGCGCAGGTGAACGGGCGCAACCGCTTGGGCTGGAACGAGCGCCTGGAACTCGACGCTCGCTATGCCGAAAGCCAGTCCCTCGGCCTGGACCTCCGCATCTTGTTCCACACCGCCTGTCAGGTGCTCCGCGGGCGCGACGTCGTTACCGGGGCCCTCCCTGATCTTACCGACGAACGGCGGGATCGCATCGGCGTGCGCGTCGAGGCCGCGGAGGAGGGCTAGGCGGCGCGCTTCTCCACCCGACCTTCCATCACCACGCGACACGCGATGTTCTTCGCCAGTGGGAGCGAAAGCAGCCCGTAGTCCGCGTGCGCCAGCAGCCAGGCCACCAACCGGCGCAGGGCCGGTGACTCCTCGTACTCCGCCCCCGCGAGCACGAACCGCTCTGCTCTCCCCAGGAACCCGAAGTGCCGGATCGCCAGGCCCGGCACGTGCCGCCGGAGCAGGGCGATGTCTTCCCTCCCGAGGGGCCGCTCGTGTTCCGTCCACGTGTCCTCCCCGGTGGTCGCGATGGCGCCCGGCAGCCTCCCCCGCAGCCACCACAGGGCCCGGCAGAGCGAGACCGGCTCGGTGATGATCACCCGCGCCCCCGGCTTCGCCCACCTCGTCACCCGCTCCATCACCAGTTCGAGTTCTTCCGTGAGGTGGTGCAGGACGTTGTGGCACCAGATGACGTCGAACGCGCTCGCGGGCAGCGGCGCGGTCTCCAGTGGGGAACACACAACGCTGGTCCGTTCGGCCACGCCCTCGGCCGTGGCGCAGCGCGTGACGAACTCCACCGACGCAGGCGAGATGTCCAGCCCGGTCACCCGCGCGCCGAGCTTGGCCAGCAGTATCGCGTCCCGGCCCCGTCCGCAGCCGAGGTCCAGAACGCACTTCCCGCGCACCTCGCCGAGCGCGCGGAACATGTACTCCTGGAAGAAGGCGCGGCGCAGCCGCCTGCTCCCGAACCGCCGCCCCGCCGCCGGCGAGATGGGAGCCGGCCCCGCCGCCGAGGCCACGCCGTCGAAGCACAGCCGCTCCGCCGTCCACCTCCGCTCCCGCTCCCCGGTCACCCGCGCTCCTCCGCCCCCGCGGCTGTGACGGCCTCGGCCGCCACCCTCCGCAGCCTTCGCACCACCAGTTCGTCATACTTCGCGGAGACGATCCCCGGCGTCACCGCAAACCAGCGTGGGTCGGCCGGTTCCCCCCTCGCCCAGGCGAGGAGCGCGGAGGGGAGATCCGCTCCCGCGACGTGCGAGAACGGGTAGCCGCCGCCGAACCGCGGGTTCATCTCCAGCACCTGCACGCCCCCTTCTTCCAGGAAGACGTCGCAGTCGAGATTGCCGACGTGGCCCAAGGCCTGCCCCAGCCGCGCCCCGAGTTCGGAAAGCTGCGCGTTCTCCACGGTCACCGCCCGGTCGGTCTCCCCCGCTCGCATCGCCAGCTTTCGCCTGACGAAGGTGCACACATGCCGGCCCGCGAGATCGTTCACCACGTCCAGGCCGTACTCCACCCCCTGCATCCCCTGCTGGATCAGGACGCAGCCGTGCTCGTCCTGCCCGTCCCGGCCGAAGCTTCGCAACGCCCGCCGCCCCACCAGCCGGTAGGCCAGCTCCAACTCCTCGCCCTCCGCGCACGACTCCACCCACATCGAAGCCGATCCCCAACGCGGCTTCACCACCAGCGGATAGGTCAGTTTCCCCCGCGAGAGCGCCCCGCCAGCCTCCTCTAGGGAGCAGTAGGTGGCCGGCCCGGGCAGGCCCTGCGCGGCCAGAAACTGGGCCGTCTGCCACTTGTCCCCGCAGATATTGATCACCTCTGGCGAAGAGATCACCGGCACCGTCCCGGCCGCGAGCAGCAGAGGCCGCCAGGCCGCGAGGGCGGGCAACTCCAGGTCGTTCAGGGGGAGGAGCAGCCCGACCTCGTGCCGCTGGCACACGTCGAAAAGCACCGCGCGGTACCCGGGGTCGTCTACTGCCGGAACCGGGAACGCCGCGTCCGCCTCCAACATCGCGGGCGCCTCCGCATTGCAGTCCGCCGCGTAGATCGCCCCCCGACCCGCCAAGGCCTCCCGGAAGTACTGCACCAGATACCGCCGCCGGCCCGCACACGTCAGCAGGACGTTCATGGTTGGCGCCACTCCGTCGCGAAGCAGGAAGAGGCCATCAGGTTCAGCAGCCCTCCCGTGTGCCAGAACAGCACGTTGGGCGTCGTCCGGAACTCGCCTCGCCCGGCCATCTCCAGCAGCCCGCCGAAGGCCTTGCCGGTGTAGGTCGGGTCGAGCACCAGGCCCTCCGCCTCCGCCGCAATGCGGATCGCGGCCAGCGTCGCCGCGGTCGGCGCTTCATATCCGTCCCCGATCCACTCCTCCAGCACCTCCACGGCCCCCGGCTGCGCGGACAGGTCGAGCGCCGTGCACAGCTCTTCGTACACCGCCCGCACCGCGCGCTCCGCCCGGGGCCTGGGCCGAGCGACCGACACGCCGATCACCCGCGCCGGTCGTCCCACCCGCTGGAACCCGGCAATGAGGCCGGCCTGGGTGGCCCCCGTCCCGCTCGCCACCACCACGCAGTCCGGCCACCACGACCGCTGCTCGCACTGCTCCGCTAGTTCGGAGACCGCCTCCACGTAGGCCATCCCCCCGGCCAGGCAGTGGCCGCCCCCGGGGATCTGCCACGGCGTTCGCCCCTCCTCCCACAATTGCCGCACCGCCCCCTCCATGCCGGCCTCGACCTCCGGGGGAGACACCACTCTGATCCGCGCCCCCGCCAGCCGCGCCAAGAGCAGATTCCCCCGCGGTCGCGCGACCTCCCCGGGATCGCCGTGCAGTACCAGCGCACAGGCCCAGCCGCGGCGCGCGGCCTCCAGGGCCGTCGCCCGCGCGTGGTTGGACTGCAGCCCGCCGGCCGTCACCAGCGCGTCGCACCCCTGCCGCTCCGCCTCCGCCAGGATCGGTCCCAGCTTCCGCGCCTTATTGCCGCCCCCGCTCGCCGCGAACAGGTCGTCCCGCTTCGCCCAGAGAGTGATCTCCAGCTCTCTCTCCAGGCGCGCCAGACGGACCAGGGGCGTTGCCGCGCTGTCTGACCCCACTCTCCTCACCACCCGATCCTGCGTTGGCCGAACTACCACCATCTCCACTGGCCTTCATCTTAGCGGCCCCGCCCGCGGCGCGCGCAGTCGTCGCACCGATGCCTGTGTGTCCAGGGGGCCATCAGGTGGTTCTTGTCCGCCCTCGGATACAGCCGCCGCCTCGCCGCCGGCCAGGTCCAGACGGCCTGGCCCGGCGTACGCTTCCCCCACCCCTCTCCCGGCCTCTCGCCTCTCCCCCCTAGACCCCAGCCCCTGCCTCTTCACAGATAGCGTCGCACTCGCGAGGCGTACTCCCTCCACCCCTCCCCGAACTCCGCCGCCAGGAACTTCTCCTCGGCCAGCACGATCCGGTGGTGCACCGTCGCGGTCACCACCATCAACAGCAGGATTATTGGGTTCGCCGTCCACAGGACCGCGGCCATACAGATCAGCAGGCCGCCGACGTAGATGGGGTTCCTCGTATGCTGGTACGGCCCGGCCGTCTCCAGCGCCGTCTTCTCCGTCGGCAGCCCCATGGTGAGCGAACGGCCCAGGCCCACCAGTCCTGCGCCCAGCACCAGCACCCCGATCGCCAGCGCCACCGCGCCGAGGGCGTCAAGCGCCGGGCCTCGAAACCACACGATGCCCGGCCAGAACCACCGCGCCGCGAGCGAGGCCCAGCACGCGACGACGCACAGCTTCCCCAGCACGTACGCATATGGCTTGATCGGCGGCATCCCGAGAAAGCGCATCCGAGTCTAGTCCCTCTTCCCTCTTCCCTCTTCCCTTACACTACCCCCAGCCCGCCTCCTCCGGGAACACGTTCGCGTACTTCACGCCCGCCCGCGGCTCCGCCAGCATCCCCTCCACCGCCGCCCGCCACGTCCGATAGTGCTCCGTCGCCTTGTGGCGGTCCGCGTCCTCCGGCTGGCGGTAGACTTCGAGCAGCACGAACCGCGTCTCGTCATCGGCCTGCTGCAAGACGTCAAACCGGGCCACGCCAGGCTCCTGCAGACTGCACCGCGCGTTCTCCCGCGTCGCCTCGCGGAACGCTGCCACCGATCCCGGCTTCACCCGCACGTGTACGCATACGATATGCATGTTCTCGCCTCCGCGCGCCCGCCTCAGATCCCCTGCCCCCCAGCGTTTCGAGAGCCTCCGCCCCGCCTCCTCCCAGCGCCGACCTGAAACCGTCCGCTCGCGGGGCAGGAGAGCCGTCGAGTCCCGTCGAACAGCGGCAGCATTACAGGCCCTCCTCGGTGGGCTTCGTGGGCCTCCCACCGGCGAGTGGAGATGGGAGGCATCACCATGCGCCGTCTCTGTCTCGTTGCGTGTACTGTCTACTTGTCGCTCGCCGGGGTCGCGCTTCTCCGCGCCGCCTCCGCCGCGCCGCCGGCGCCTGCTCAAGGGATCGCCGTGCTGGCCTCCAGCCTCGGAACCGACGTCGCGCCCGAGCGCCTCGCCGACTTCGTCCAAGAGGCGCACTTCTCCCCGGTCGTCCTCGATTGGGCCTGGATCACCGCCCACTGGGAGGGCACCAACGCGGACGCACTGGCGCGCTTCCTCGACCTCCTGGCCGCGCGCAACGTTCCCGTCGCCGCCATGTACCGCCCCCGCTTCCTCGACCAACCCACCGTGCCCATCCAGACCGACGCGGCCGGCAAGCCCGCCTTCGGACACGGCTACTACATCTGCTTCTCCAGCCCGGCGGCCCGCCAATGGGGGATCGCCTGGGGCACGAAGATCCTCCGGAAGTTCCCCCAGCTCAACGAGATCATCATCTACAACCCCCTCAATCAGTGCCAGTGCGATGCCTGTGTGCGCGCCGCTAAGGGCAATCCCTACGCACACTACGACGCGGTGTGGAAGTTCCTCGCCGAGGCCAAGGCGACGTGGCGCGAGCAGCGCCCCGGCGTGAAGCTCGGCGTGGTCTTCGTCAACGACCCCGAGTTCTGGAAGCGCGGCGCGGGCATCCTCGATGTCGCTCACCCCTTCCTCTTCGTCACCGCCGACGCCGACCTGCAGAAGGACGCCGCCGAGGCCCGCGCCTGCCGCGACCTCCTCCCCGGAACCGCGGGCTCCTGTCTGGCCAAGGTCACCTGGGGTCCGAACGACAAGGTGTCGCCCGCGCGGCTGGCCGAGTTCGACCGGGTGGCCACGGACGCCGGGCTGCCCTACTTCCTCTGGACCTACGACACCCTCTTCTCCTCCTCCCTCTACAACCCGATGGACGTGATGCAGGCCTTGCGCCTGGGCCAAGATCGCCGCGTCGCCCGCGCCCCGCAGCCGGTGAAGGCGGAGCAACCGGCTCCCGCCCCGGCTCCGGCACCTGCCACCAAAGAGACCTCGACTCCCGCTCCCCAGGCCGGGGTCGGCGAATTCGGCAACCTCACCTACTCGCCGGCGCAGATCGCGAGCATCTCAGTCGAAGGCTTCCTCCAAAGAATGCGGCCCGTCGAGCCCGGATACCAGCCGTTCGCCGCGATGAACGCCCTTATCGAGAAAGGAAAGGCCGCCCACGGCGCCGCCCGGGACGCGATCCTCTCCTCTGTGATCGCCGTCGTCAAAGATCCGACGCGGCCCTACGAGCAACGCTGGCAGAGCTGCTATGTGCTCGGCGGCATCGAGGACGACCGGGCCGTGCCCACGCTCCTCTCCACGCTTCAGCATGACGAGGCCCTGACTGGGTTCGCGGCCGAGACCCTCGCCGGCTTCTACTTGCGAAACAAGCGCGCGGCCATCCACGAGGCGCTCCTCCAAGCCGCGCAGGCCAACCCCGCAATACGCGAGATCCTGGAGCGGCGCCTGCGCGAACTGCCCGACGGGAGCCCGGCCCCCGCCGTGAGCGCCTCCCAGCGCCGGCTCCAAGAGGTCTTGAACACCCCCACCGAAGTACTGCTGTGGCGCATGCTCTACCCGGATCAGGACGCCCAAACCGACAACTTCGGGGCGATGAACGCGCTCCTCCAGAAGGCCAAGGCGAGCGATCCCGAGGAGAGAAAGCTTATCCTTACATTGGTGTCACAGGCGATGCAGGACCCGCGGCACCCTGAATCCCGTCGCTGGCAATGCTGCTACGTGCTCAGTGGCAGCTACGACGAGTCCGTCATCCCCGACCTCGCCAAGGTGCTCCGCACCGAGAAGTCGGAACTCATGCGTAGCATCGCGGCCGAAGCCCTGGCCGACTGCCTCAGGGACTTCCCGAGGTCCGCGGCCCGTGATGCCTTGCTCCAGGCCGCCCGCACCGACCGCAGCCCCAAGGTGCGCGAGGTGCTCACTCGCCGCCTCGGACCGAGCCTTCCCGCCCTCGAGGCCGCTCCCGCGGCCCCGCCTGCCACCGCCGAGGTGCCGGCCGGCGAGTACTCACCCCTCCAGGTCCAGAGCCTGTCCGCGGAAGCCCTCCTTCAGCGGTTGGCGACCAAAGAGGAAGGCTACAACGACTTCGCCGCCATGCACGCCCTCTCCCAGAAGATGACGGATGACCAGGCCGCCGGCCGCCGCCAGGTGCTCTCCCTCGTGGTCGCCACCATGAAGGACACCCGCCGGTCCATCTACCAGCGCTGGCAGTGCTGCTATGTCATCAGCGGCAGTGGCGACGAACGTGGCGTGCCCGACCTCATTCCCATGCTCCGCGACCCCTCCGCGACTATGCGCGGCGTGGCCGCCGAAGCGCTCGCCCAGTTCCCGAAGAATGCCGCCGCTCACGACGCTCTGCTCCAGGCCGCCCGCGAGGAGACCGACCCCACCGTGCGCGAGGTGCTCACTCGCCGCCTGGGTGCGGAGACGCCCGCGGCTGCCCCGGCCCCCGTCGCCGCCCCGGCACAGGCCGTGAAGGAACTCGCCCCCAACGGCCCGCCAGTACCTCCCCCGGGCCCCGCGCGCCCCGTGACCAAGCCCCTCCCCTGGCCCTTCCCCGGCGGCCAGGAGGACCAGAATATCTTCAACAACTACCAGCAGGCCACCGACATCTACATTCACTGCGGCCTCGACTTCATCCACGACGCCGGAACTCCCGTGCTCGCCGTGGACTCCGGCTACGTCGCCGTCATCGCCACCAACTACCCCCAGTGGATCACCCACCACTTCTTCATCGTCACCCGCAAGCCGGACGACACCGAGGGGTGGTGCTACACCCACCTCGACCCCCGCACCTTCACCTTCAAGCAGGGCGACTACGTCCGCCAGGGCCAGCGCCTCGGCTCCCTCGTGGACTTCTCCGTCGGCAACCAGCCCGGCGTCTCCCACCTGCACCTCCACTACGTCCGGTTCAGCCGAGCCTCTGGCAAGCTCATCGTCCACAGCCTCCTCGACCCGCTCTACTTCTTCGATTGGAAAGACACCGAAGCCCCCACCTTCCAGCCCCTCCGCTTCGTTGTGGACGGCACCCCTCAACTCTTCGAGGCCGATCGCGCGGGTCTCATCACCGTGAGCGGCAAGGTGGATATCCTCGCCGCGGTCGCCGACAGCGCCTTCCCCGGCCAGCTCACCGACTACGGCGTGCCAGTGGTGATGTTCTCCATCAGCGACGGCCGCCATACGCTCCAGAAGCTGACCGTAGATCACCGCGGCGACGTGGGGGATGAGACGCGGGTGAAGCCCCTTTACCTCTCCCCCGAGCAGACCAAGGCTTTCTTCGAGCCCTACGCCTTCCCCCGCTACCACCTGCTGCGAGTCACCAAGACCGACGGCGACGGCCGCATCACCGCGGCCGACGCCTCTCAGTGTTGGGACACCACTCAGGTGGACGCCCGCGGCCGCCCCCTCTGGCCCAACGGCCGCTACTCCGTCAACGTCTACGCCTGGGACATCGCCGGCAACCGCGCCGTCGTCGGCGCCGTCGTGCGCGTGAGGAATAGGTGGGGCGAGTGAACACCAGAGGGTGAGCCCGAGATGAAGCGGATCGCCGCGTCCACGCTAGCCTTGGCTTGTATGCTTGCCCTCCTCGGCCGGACGGGCCGAGCAGAGCAGTTCCCAGGCCATCTCGTGGCCCACTTCGCGCGCGGGTCTCGGCCCTCTCAACTCGGGGTCGCTGAGAGGCGTGGGGACGAGCCGTATGATAGGGGTCCCCAGGGACTCGCGGTGACCGCGTGGGCCGACGTACTGATTGGCGATCCGGTGAACGGAAAGATCAAGAGGTTTTCAGCTACAGGCGCTCTCTGCGCAGCGACGGAGGGGAAGCTGGACGGATACTTCTCCTACTGCGTGGACGACAAGGGCAGTATCGTGGTCAGGGACAACTCTCCCTCGGGGACCTTGCGGAAATTCGACGCCCAGGGCAAGCTCCTCTGGGAACGGACCTACGCTGACATTCTACCCGACGACGCTCTCTCAAAGGCAGAGGCGGCCTTCTCCGCGGAATTCCTTCCGCTCCTTGGCCTGGTTGCCTGCGGCCCGCCCGACACCGCCCTGGTGAGCCTAAGAGGCTGGAGGAAGGCTGACCGCAAGCCAACCAGCATCGGCCTGCTCCTGGACGGCAAAGGGGCCGTGATTCGCATGATCCCGGGCTTCGGCGCGTGGTCCGGTGGCTACTGGTGGGCCTTCGAGTCGTCCATGGTGGATGACCAGCCTCCCCCCACGGTCACCGTGAAACTCTTCGCTCCAGACGGGTCCTTGGCAAAGGAGATTCGCCTGAACACCACAGCAGATGACGGCCGGCACTACAAGGGCGTCGACACTGGCGTCGCGACGGTCCTTCCCGACGGTGCCGGAGGCTGCTACGTCATCGCATATGCGGACAGAGCACAGGCCGTGCAACTCTCGCCCAAGCTGTCCGTAACGAACGACTACGTGGTCAACCAGTACGACTCCACCGGGGCTTTCGTCCGGGAGATCAGAGTCCCCGCTAGTCCGTTCGGCGGCAGCGTGTCCAGCCTCGCAGTCGGGCCAGACGGAGCCGTGTACTACCTCCGGTTCACCGCCTCGGGCTTCGACCTGATGGTGATAGACCGCGCCAAATGACCACGGCCACGGCCTTGCCCTCCAGCCCGCCCGCGTACGGCCCTGCGTGCGCTTGGATGCCCCGCGGCGCGGGCCGGCGCGGCGCGCTTTCCGCGCGCGCACGGCAGGCATCCGCGGGGCAGACGTGATCAAGGCAGACATGAGTAGGTCCACAACCCTCTTCGCCTTCCTCCTCGCCCTCGGCTTCTCCGCCGAGGTGCTCGGGTACCTCCCCGGGCCGCCGAACGCCCTCCTCGGCATGGTGTGCCTGGCCGCCTGCCTGGCCCCGTACCTCTCCCGGCGCCCTCTCATTGGGACCCGCGCCCCTCGGCCCGTCTGACCCCGTTTCCGTGGCTCCGGCGCCTTCCGCCAGCAGATAAACAGACAAGCCCATCCCTGTATCAGCCCCGCCTGCGCCCACGCGAAATGTTCCCCAAACCGCTCCCCATGCGACACGATGCGACATGCGCCCCGGCCCCCCGCCCCAAGACGATTCTCGAAAATGCCCGGAATACTGTCATTTACTGTCATACCGTCATGGCCCCCGGGCCCCGGACCTCGGGCCCCCGGGCCGTGACACCATTCTGCAGAACATTTCTCGGCCGCAAGAAGAGTTCGCAAAACCCCCCTTTTGGTGTCACCTGGTGTCACCCGCC